>Ga0181528_10000095_pt1 | contig 82552 bp, 82 predicted proteins | sample PEATcosm2014_Bin_47_FD_119742 | JGI IMG/M metagenome (GOLD analysis project Ga0181528, IMG submission 119742) | Peatland microbial communities from MTU Mesocosm Facility, Houghton, MI, USA - PEATcosm2014_Bin10_10_metaG | ecosystem: Environmental > Terrestrial > Soil > Wetlands > Peat | place...
CCTCGGAGTGCTTTTGATGCGTTACGACCGTGTCCGATTCCCACGCGGCTGCCGGACGCTCGGTGATCTGGCCCGAAAGGTCGCCGGGCTGAACATCGTCGCTCTGACGGCAGCGGGAGCATGCTATCGGGAAGTGGACGTTTGGAGGGCGTTCGTCGAAGTCCTCACCGAGCATTCGTCACTTCCGAAATCGGAAATCCAGGAACACACGCTGATACTCCAGAGTCAAATGCGCGGGAGGTAAATCGCTCGGGACGGCAGATTGACGGACCTATTCAATTCGACTGAAGATGCGCGAACGTCGCCCCCGGAAGTGAAGGCGCATCAAGCCCCGGGCACACGTCCACAATGCCATCGAAAAGCGCCACCTGCGTCAATCCCCCGTAGCGGTACGACGCGTAAAGTCGTCGATTCACATTCGCTCCATGGTTTCCTCACTCCCTGCGACATCGGTCACGCGGGCAGACTCACCGCGCCGATAGAACGCTCCAGCGCCGCCTTATTCTTCCTGATTGACTCACCGCAGATCAATGCGCCCGGACATCACCGGTTTGCAGCCGCCGCCGATGCGCGTCGAAACGACGACGCCATCGCGCTTTTCGGCCACCGCGCGCAGCAGGCTCGGGCGCCCGAGGTCAATGCCTTGACCAATGAGGCATTCCAGCCGCGACGACGGTTCGGGCCGAAGGTGAGCGAGAAGTCCAATCAGGGCAACGTTGGCGCTGCCAGTCGCTGGGTCTTCGAAGACGCCGTGCAGCGGCGCGAACATCCGTGACTGGATTTCGGCGCCGGCCTCCGCCTGCTCGACGTAGAGGTGAATTCCCGTGATTTCGTCTCGGGGCAGTCGCTCCATGAATACGTCCGTCCGCGGCTGCGCGCGACGGAGCGCCTCGCGGTCGCGGACTTCGGCGAAGACGAACGGAGCGCCGCAACTCGCGAGGCAAGGCGGGTGGCGGCGGATTGATATCTCGTCCGTGTCAAGCGAGCAGGCGCGCGCGATGAGCGCCGCCTCGACGTTGCGGATGACCCTGAACGGCTGGGGCGCCGCGAGGGCCGCCCCCACGACAGCGCCGCCTACGACCTCGATCGTCATCCGGACGAGGCCGGCGATCTCCTCGAAGACCATGTGCTCGCGATCGAAGGCCGCATCGCAGACCGTCTCCTGATGCGCCAGCACGAACGCCGTGCCAACGTTGGGATGGCCAGCGAACGGCATCTCCGCGCGCGGCGTGAAAATGCGGACACGGGCAGTATGCGCGCGGTCCGCTGGCGGCAGGACGAACGTGGTCTCGGCGAGGTTGAACTCGTTGGCGATGGCCTGCATCTGGGATTCCGACAGACCGCGCGCGTCGGGAATGACCGCGACGGGATTGCCGCCGAACTGTTGGTCGGTGAAGACGTCGACCGTTTGGAATTCGACTTTCATGGTGCCGGCTCCGCCTTGGAATCGCGCGGGAAATTGGCTGCACGGTAACACGTCATCGCATTCGGCCAAGAATGCCGCCTCACCGCGAGACTGGCGTCAGAAGTGGTACGCGACGCCCGCCACCGCCATCCTCTCAAACCGCTCCCAGGCCGCTGTCGCGGTCTCCTTGAAGGTCGCGTCGTCCGGCACGGATAGGAGCGCCTTCGTCGCGGACGGAATCGGCCTCCAGTCGAGGGAATCGAACCAGCGGAACTCGTCGGCGCAAGCGCCAACCGGCAGGACAACCGCCGTCGGGAACGCGTGCACTTGGTCACGGCGGGCGGCGTCCAGCAGGGAGGAGACCAGATCGACGTTGGCCGCGATCTCAGCCTCAATTTCGGAAGGCTTGCCGCCGAGCGCGCGTGCGACGCCGCCGAGCAGGTCCCGCCCTCGGTTCGGTCCCGATGAAATCATCGACTCCGACCCGGCGCCGGCGCGCCTTTCGCCGCTGACGAGGCCGTCGAAGCGCCCGCCAAGTTCCCACCAGTCCCAGCGCCCGAGTGGATTCAGCCATTGGCCGTAACCGCCGGCATAGGGATCACGCCGCTTCCACATCGTGAAACGGCGCGAAAATGCGTCAAGGTCGGGTTCGACGTCGGCGAGGCGCCCGCTCCAGGTCGGCGCGCAAAGGGTGAGCAGGAACTCGCGCAGCGCATCGAAGTCGAGGTCGCTGCCCATCGTGCTGCCGCCTACGACCGCGATGCCGGCGCCGTCGGACTTTAGGGTGATCGCCTCCCTGTGCAGCCGCCGGATCGTTTCGGTGACGTCGTTGAACGCAAGCTTGTCGCTCGGGAAGTCATCGACGCCGCCGCGGCGGAACGGAGCCAACGCCTCGTCGAGGACGGCCTGCAACGAATGAAACTCGGTGGGGATGACGACGTAGGCGATCCCGTACATTTGGCAGCCATAACCCCGCTTTGGCGCACTTGGCCCGCGCCGGATGTAGGCCTACGCGGTCAACGCGGTCCGTCCCACTCCGTGACCCGCTGGTCTTGCCAAAGGCGAAGGCGGTGCCGATGCATCGCGCCGAAGACCTGTTCAGGTTCCGGGTGTCGAAATCCACTGAGCGCGGCCAAGCTCGCGTGCGCTTCCAGTTGGAAGCGCTCCTTCCAGCCGGCTTCCTGCCCTTCCAGCCAATAGGCTTGGCGCCACCATCGGACGATGCGCGGTCCGGCGGAGTCGAGGGCGTCGAAGCTCGGCAGCTTGTCGCCCTTCTTGTGCTGGTTGATGTCCCGGCGCGACGGCAATAGGTTCCAGAGATCGTTGCACGGCCACGCCGACCACGGGAAGCAATGGTCGACGTCGAAGTTGCGCGCCGTCAGGCGGTCGCCGGTCCAGACGCAGAGGACAGCGCTCTCCCGCATCGCGTCTTCGACGCGGCGTCGCACCTCGTCGGTGCCGCGTTCGGGGTCCGCCCAGGCCATGGCCGCCGAGGCGGCTTCCATGTCGAACATCGGCTTGCGCTGAAGGGTCCGGAAGCGGCGCATTTCGTCGATCCACGCCGCCTTCAGCGACGGCTCGATCCAATGGGCATAGCGCTGGAGGGCGGACCAGACGTTCGCCGGGCATTTCAGAATGCCGAAGGCGTTGACGAAGTCGTCGTCGATGACGAGCGGTTTGCCGCGCTCGCCCCTGAAATCCGGCGCGACTTCCTGCGCTTGGAACAACCGCGAGCCGTCGGGGAGCCTGATGAATTCCGCCGGGTTCTTGGCGATCGTCGCGACGGTATGCCGGACGGCCATCCGGACCGCCTGGGCGGTCACGGGGTCTGCGATGCGGGCGCCGATGTGCAGCATCTGCGGCAGGAAGCCGTTCACCAGCGCCCGCGCCCCGTTCTCCTGCACGAACCCGAGCCGGTCGCCCCCCTGGACGTTGAGGAGGCTTTGCGGCAGCCCGGCTTGAAGGAGGGGCAAGTACAGGCGCAACCAATTCACCGCGATGACGCCCATCGGAACGAGGACGTAGTCGGGGTCCTCCAAGTCGGCGAAGCCGGACACGACCTCGGCGGACAGCGTGATGGCGCGGAGCAGCGCGAACTTGTAGGTGGTGTTCTTGTCGTCGTTGAGGATGACGCGCCTCAGCAGCGGCAGGGCGTTCGTGCCGTCGTCGGGCAGGCGCAAGGCGACGCATTCCCACTCCACACCGGCGCGCTTGGAGGCGTCCTCGGCCCGGAACTCCTTGACGACCCAGAGCCCCAGGGAACGCGCGATCTGCCGGATTTCCTCCATCGACGTCGGATGGAAGCCGCGTCCGGTCTCGTCGCCGCCCCGTCGGAACGTCAGTGCGACGAGGCCGCCGGACTTCGCGAGGCCCATGAGTTTTCGCAGGGCTCGGCCCCGTTCACTAGGCGGGACGTGCATCCAGACGCCGTTTGCGATGACGAGGTCTGCGGCGTAGCCCAGCTGCGTCACCTGCCGCAGGCCGGGCAGTTCGTCGGCCTCCCATTGAATCGGAAGGTCCGCGTGCCGCCTCTGTCCTTCCGCGCGCATGCCCTGCGAAGGCTCGACCGCGACCGTCTTCCAGCTGCGCGATGCGAACCACGCGGCGTCGCGTCCGCTGCCGGCGCCGACGTCGATCACCATGCCCGGCGCGGCGGGCAGAAGTTCAGTGAGCCAAGCATTGACGGCCTCGGCGCGCACGCCTTCGTAGGCCGCCGCAAGTTCGGCGGCGCGCTCTTCGTAGTAGCCGATTGCGGGCGAGGTGGACATGTTTCGCGCCGGGAGTTCTCGCCCGATTCGCCCTGTCGTTCAACCGGCGGGGAGGACGCAGCCGGACTCCAAAGAGCGTCCTCAAGCGCCTTCCTCGAAGCTAACGGCGATTAGCTTGCATTTCGATGCATTCCTGTAATGCCCGATTTTGGGCGCTTGCTGAAGCGTCCAATAAGCGGGGGTTACTGGACGCCTGACCTGTCGCAGTGGCTGCGATGGACCTGTCGGAGAGGACGTGCGCGCGTCGCGCCATTCGGAGGGATCGGGTCGCTGGGCGACCCGGGGAGGGATCGTGGGAGTGGGCATGGCGTACATGGCTGATTTCGCTTGTGTTGCGAGTCAAGTGGTCGCGCCGCCGCCCCGGCGCGGGCGCGGGCAACAATCGTGGAAGGGGATCTTGGCGGGCCGAAGCGGGCCCAGGGCGACGCTGGCGCCGGGGCGCGCGGCAAGACTCGACGTGGAATTCTTGGCCGCCACGCGCGCCGGCGGACCGCGGCCCCGGTCGCCCGGCTACGCGCGTTCGGATTCGAGCGCGCGCCGGCAGGCGCCGGCCTCAAGAGGCGACGGCGATCGGATCGACATTAAGGGAAACAGGCTACGCATCGGAGGACTCAAAACGCGACGAGTCCTCCGGCTGTGGTCAGCCGCGTCGGGTCCAAGAGAACGAACCCGCCGCGCGGCGCCGAGGACGTCGGCGCGCGGTTCGAGTACGAGAATGGCGCAATGCGATTGCATAGTGGCCGCCATAATGGACAGACCATGAACGAAGTCTAAAGGAAATTCAGAATCGGGACGTAAATGGTGAACGGACGGTTAACAGACGCTTGCTGTAGGTTCCGGGTCATGCGAATCTGAAATCGAGATCGCTGGAAATCTGGATACCGATGCCTCCGACGTCGAAGCCCGCCGCAAAAGCCTCCGGTCCCAATACGACGCCCGCACGTGCCGACGGGCGCCGCACGCTGCTCGTCTACCTCGAAAGCGAACTCATCAAGGATCTCAAGAGGGCCGCGCTCGACGAGGAGCGCAACGTATATGAGATCGTCGAGGATGCGGCCCGCGATTGGTTGAAACGCAACGGCAAGCTCACGGTTGCCAAGGGCAATGTTCCGCCCGCCCACCCAGCCAAGAAATCCCGGGAGAAAGGGCCGAACGCGTGAATTGGGATCGAGTCTTGCGTCTGGCGTTTTGGTCGGCGCCTGTCCGCATAGCGCTGTTTTCGGCGGTGTTCCTCGGGGGCTACGCGGTTTCCTGGCGCCTTCCGATCGTCTCCGAGCAAGCGAACTTCGCGCTGGTTTCACAGGTGCTTGCGGAGGTCGCCCGGAGCGACATCCATAACGTCAGCCGGCCCGATTTCGCCTATGCGCTCGCCTGCGAGATCGTGCGGGTGGGCGCCGGCATGGCCGTCGCCTACCTTCTTTGCCACGTCGGCTTCACCTTGGCGCTGCTGATCGCGGCGCGATACCGCGTGGGCAAGTCTGAAACGGCGCAGGAATTCGAGGCGCGGTTCGACGAAATTTCCGGTGTGCTTTCGGACGACCTCCTCATCGGCGACGCTTGGCGCGCCTACGCCAAGACCTTCGTGCGGGAGCAGCGCCAAAACGTGACCCGGCATTTCGCGACCGTGCGTCCGCAGGCCTATTTCAACGCGTCCGTCGCCCGCGACCACATGTTCGGGCTCCGGTTGATGCCCAGCGTACCCGGATATTTCGTCGGTCTGGGACTTCTGCTGACGTTCGTTGGCCTGGTGATCGCGCTCTACAAAGCCGCGCACGGAGCCGGGACGTCCGCGGACGAAATGACCAATGCGCTGCGCGACCTGCTGAACGCGGCGACTTTCAAATTCGCGACTTCGATCGCCGGACTGTTCTCGTCGCTGGTCCTGGCGCTGCTGTTTCGCTCCTACGCGATCCTGATCGAACGCGGGTTCGAGCGGTTCTGCCGGACGCTCGAACAGCGGCTGGTCTTCCTGACGGCGCAAGACGTGGCCAACAGGACGCACTTGGCGGTCCTGGAGCAGACGGCGCTGCTCCAGGAAATGACGACGGCGCAATACATGCAACGGCTTGGCGTGGCAGTCGGCAACGAAGTGGGCGCGGCGGTTGGCAATGCCATCGCTCCGATCGCGACCGGCGTGGACACCGACCGGAAGAAGGGGCTCGAAGACCTCGTCCAGCAATTCATGGAAACCCTGCGCGGCACTGCCGGGCAGGAAATGACGACGCTCGCGGAGGTCCTGAAGACGACGACCGACACGCTGAAAAACCTGCGCCAGGACCTCGCCGAATCCGGCGACAAGTTCGCCGAGAGGATGGATGTGGCGAGCGCGGCCTTCGCGGAACTCATCAAGAAAGCCGGTGGCGACCTCGGGCAGGTGACGGATGGCGGGCGCGCCGCGATCGAAGACGCGATGAAGGCGCTCGTTCGCGCCGGCGAAGACATGCGACGGCAACTGGAGGAAAACGCCAAGCGCAACGGCGCAAGCGCGACCTCGGCGCTCGACGGCGCCCTGAAGGAGGTTCTCACGAACCTTTCGTCGCAGATGGAGGTTTTCAAGACCACGCTGGCCGACTTCCGGACGTCGCTGACCGAAAGCGGAAAGAAATCGGCGGACGACGCGAAGGGAAACATCGACAAGACGACGAAGGCCGCCGACGACGCGGCGAATTCCGTGCGCGAAACCTTCGGCGGACTGCTGGAGGCGCTGCGGAAGGACACGGAACGGGTCTCGGGCGCGTTGACCTCCGCCGAACAGACCTTCTCCAGGATCGCGGTATCCGCGAAGGATACCGTCGACCAGTCGAACGCCGCCGCGTCCGCGTTTGGGCGCGTCGCGGAGGACGTGGAGAAGTCGTCGCGTCCGCTGCTCGACGCCGCGGGTCGGATCGAGGGAGCGGTCACCCGTATGGGTGGCGCGGTAACCGAGGCGTCGGCCAGCGTGAATGCCAGTCACGCTCAGGCGCGCGACCTCGCGAAGGCGCTGGGGGACACACTGACTCGCCTGGAGGCAACTTGGAAAGGCTACGCGGATCGGTTCGACGGCGTCGATGGCGCGCTCGCCGCGGCGATCAAGACGCTTTCCGACGAGACCGAACAATACAAGAGAAGGCTCAAAGACTTTGTGGGCGAGGTCGACAAGGATTTCGCGAAATCCGTCAAGTCGCTTGAGGGCATAGCTACAACTCTGACGGAAGGCGCGGAAGACCTGTCCGAAAACCTTGAGGCGCTCATCGGACGGCTGGACAAGGAGCGGGGCCGCGTCAATGTCGGAATATGACGTCTCCGAGGAAGCGCCCGAGGAGGAGAACTACTTCATCTCCATGACCGACATGATGGTCGGCATGCTGTTCCTGTTCATCATCATGCTGATGATGTTCGCGCTGAATTTTCGGAAGGGCGACGACGCGTCGGAGCGGATACGGAAGTGCCTGCTCTCCGTCGTGCAGGAAAATGCGGACGTCAGCAAAGAGATCGACGCTCGGATCGCCTCCGTCCAGAAGGCCATCCAAGAACCGCTGGACGCGCTCGAACTCGCCGCCGACCAGCGACAGCGGCTGTTGACCGACCTGAAGGGCAAGTTGAACGCCGAGGGCATCAGCCAAGTCGAAATCGACGAGAAGAACAACGTCATGCGGCTCTCCGAGGGCGCGATCCGCTTCGATCCCGGCAAGTTCGAACTCGACGCCAAGGCGCAGGACGGAGTGCAGCGGATCGCGCGGGCGCTGTCGCCATTGATCGCCCAATACGCCGCGTGCACCGTCGACACGCCGACGCAATGTGCAGACCACAAGGGCGCCGCCTTGGAGACCGTGTTCATCGAAGGGCATACTGACACGACGGGGACCGCCGATCGCGCCGAGCGGGACCGCAAGAACTGGCAACTTTCGACGGATCGCGCCACCGCGACCTACAGGGCGCTCGTCGCCGATGCGCCGGAGTTGACGACTTTCCGCAACCGTCTCGACGAGCAGATACTGTCGGTCTCGGGATATTCCTCGACGCGTCCGATCGCCGCCGGCGACGACAAGGCCACATGGGCGCGAAACCGACGGATCGACGTGAGGTTCGCGATGGATGCCGAGACGCGCTTCGGCAAGGAAGAGATCGAGAAGATACGCCTGTTCAACGAGCAGATCAGGGGACTGGTCGAGCGCATCGCCGCCAAGAGCGTCGAGGGGGTCGATAAATGCAAATGAAGGCGGCCATCGCCGCGTTTGAGCGCTCGCTTGCGGTGCGCTCGGTCCCGTTCCCCACGGGAACCGAAATGGCGAAAGCCTACGCCACGATGGGCCCGCCGGGGACGGATGTGGCGCTGCGCGATCCGCCCGACCTCGACAGGATCAGCGAGGAAATGCGCCGCCTGCTTCGCTCCGGGCGCGCGTTCTCGCCGACTGATGTCCGGCATGCGCCAGCGTGCCTGTGGGCCGGCACACACCCCCTCGACTCCGAAGACGGAGCCGCGGACGTCTATTTCGATTTCTTGATCCGAGCGGGCAATCGCGTGATGTTCAAGCGACTGGCCGCGGTCTACGTGGTGCGGTACCCGCGGCTATTCCCGAGGTTTCGCAGGGCGTCCAATATTCTGGCCGAACTCGCCGGCAAATTCCACGGACCGTGGTCGAACGCCCACAGGTCCCTTTCCATCTTCACGCCCGAGCGAGGCCCCGGCCTGATCGCGTCGGCGGCGCTGCACAAGCGCGTCCCGCCGATGCAGGCGCTGATCGACCACGGACTGCGCGTGCCGCTCGGCGCCGGGTTGGCGGAGGCGGCGTTCATCGATGGGCTGGGCAAAATCGCCTCGGGGGCGATGCGGGCCGACGAGCGGCTCGAATCCGTGAAGTTCTGGATCAAGGATCGCCCCGGCAGCCCGGAGCACGACGAAAACCGGGGCGCCATCGCCGACGCCCTGCTGCTCCCCTATGAAGGCGCGTTCCCCGACAAGCGGGAACGCGACCGATTGCTGTCTTTCCTGCTGGATCGGTACAAAGACCCGCGAGCCCGCCCCGAGAACTGGCGCCCCATGCCGAGGGCGTCGAGCATCGCCAAGAAGTGGCTTATCGAGCAGTCGCTGCGGCAGTTCCTGGACGTGGTCAGCGAGGCCAACAAGTACAAGTTCAAGGAAAAGGAACAGTGGCGGTACCGCCGCGCATTCTGGACCGCCGTCTACGACCAGCAACTGATCCTTGACGCCTGCGTCATCTTCGACGGGGTGGCGGCGCGGATCGCCCGCAGCGTCTTCGAGGAAAGCACGCCCTATGCGATCTGGCGCAAGGAAGGCTCGAAACAGATCGAAAGCGCGCAGGCGTGCCTGTTGCTCAGGATCGGCCCAGCCGTCGTGGCGGAATGGAGCCACAACGGCAAGTGCAACATTTGGAAGGACGCCAACGACAAGGACGCCCCCAGGCTGCACCTGGACAGCTACTCGTCCGACGACGTTCAGGCATCGGCGCCAAGCGGAACTCTGGCCGGTCCAAGGGTCGCGATCGTCCACAGCAGCCCGGCGACCTACTCCTGGCAGAGCAAGGTCGCCGACGTGATCAAGGCGATCACCAACGTTCAAATCCCCATGGACCGGTATGCCGTGAAATGAGCAAGACTTTCGCCACGACCTGCCATCCCGATTTCATCGAAGTCGGCCTCGTCGACAAGCCCCTTCTAGGACGCGCGAAGCCGGTCGCCCGCAGCGAGTGGAACTCGGCCTCCGGCGGGCTGAGGCCAGCCGCGCTCCGCCTCCTCGCGTTGGCAAGCGACGGCAGCGCGGAATGGCGCGGCGACGCCCTGTGCATACCGAACGAAGTCGCCTGCGAGTTCCCCGGCGTGCTGGCGGACGCCATCGGCCTGCCGCCGCCGGCGCCGGTGATGGTGGACGTCTCGTTCCACGGCGGCGCCATCACCAGCGAGAACCCCTACATCCAGACGGAGTGGAAACTCACCACGTACCAGTCGATCGAGCCGAAGCGCGTCGGACTTCGCCTGGATTGGGGCGGCGGCTCCGGTCGGCTCCAGGGCGCCCTGTATACGCTGATCGACGCGGTCGACGCCTTCAACGCGGTTTCCGGTTCGACGCTGGACGACAAGGTCGATCGATGGGCTAGCGTCTCGGCGGCGGTCAAGCGCGTCAACCCGAATTCGGCGGAGGTGGACGCCTACACGAAGAGCCTGACCGTCTTGCAGGCCGGGTCGTTCTCGCTGGACGTCTCGGCGCTGGGCGAGCGCGTCGACGACTTTCGCCCTGTCCTCATGCAGCGCAGCAAGGCGAAAACGCTCGACGACAATGCGCCCACCGAGGACTTGGACGCCTCCGAGGACGAGGCGCAGGAGGCCGCCGACGCCCTGATCGACGAGCATGCTTCGGGGCTCCTGACCGCTGAGGACCAACGGCGGTTCCTCGACTTCTTCGCGGAAGCCGGCCCCGTGAAGCCGGCCTACCCGTTGCGGCGCCAGACGTTTCTCCTCATCGATCCGGACCTTCGGTCGGCGCTGAACGTCGTCAAGACGGCCCGCGCCGGTAGCCGCGATGAGAAACGCCGCTTCGTCAAGAACCCGCGCGCCGCCATCGCCGACGCGCTGGGCGCCGACGTCAGGGAGGGCCTCACCACCGCCGTCTTCGTCGAAACCAGGCAATACTCGGACCGCGTCACCGGCCTTGGCCTGTGGGAGCCTCCGCAACTGTCCTGGCTGTCGAAGGTGTCGACGCAGTGGCTGCCGGAAATCATCCCGGTCGAGATCGACGGGGAAAGCGTCGACGTGACCCGGACGGAATTCGGGAAGCTTGAGGACGCCGTCAAGGCGGCGGAAACGACCGGGACGGCGGAAGTCGACTTCAAGGAACGCAAGGTCAAAGTCGACGAAGCGCGCCGAGGCATCGACAAGGCGAAGCAATTCCTGGAATCCGGAGGGGAGCGCAAGCCGCCGCCGACCGAGACCGCGCGCGAGGCCGGCGACGCGCGAGAGATCGAGGCCGAGACGGACGGTCCGCCGCCTCCGCAGGGCCAAGTCGTCACGCTGCTGAAGACGAACTTCGAGGCGCTCGAATACAGCAAGGCCATCCGCAAGCCGCGGCATTCCTGGGGCGAGCAGGGAGAGATCAGCACGTTCGGAACGCGGACGAAGTTCAAGCCGCACCAGGACGACGGCTTCAGGTGGCTGGTGGAGTCGTGGCTCGCCGGTTGGCCCGGCGTCCTGCTCGCCGACGACATGGGTCTCGGCAAGAGCTATCAGGCGCTCGCCTTCCTGGCCTGGGTCAAACGCAACCAGGACATCGCCGTCCAGCGCGGCATGCGGCGGAAACTGCCGATCCTGGTCGTCGCGCCGACGGCCCTCCTGGACAACTGGATCAAGGAATCGAAAATCCACCTGTTCGACAATGCGCTCGGACAGAACCGCGCCGACGTCTTCGGCCCGGGCATCAGGAAATTCCGCAACACCGAACCTGCGACGTCGGCGCCCGAGGCGCTAAATTGGCGCAAGATCGAGGAACACGACTGGGTGCTCACGACCTACGAAACCCTGGCCAACTACCAGACCTCGTTCGCCCGGATCCTCTTTTCCGTCGGCGTTTTCGACGAAATCCAGAAGATCAAGGACCCCGGAACCCTGAACTCCGTCAGCGCGAAGTCCGTCAACGCGGAATTCGTGTTGGGCCTCAGCGGAACTCCCGTCGAGAATCGGATCGAGGACCTTTGGTCGGTGATGGACCGCGTGGTTCCAGGCTTCCTCGGGGAGTTAAAGAAATTCTCCTCGACGTACAAGGACGCGATGATCGAGGATTACCGCATCCTTTCCGACATGCTGATGAAGCCGGTCGACGAGGCTCCCGCGATCATTCTGAGGCGCATGAAAGCAGACGTCCTTGAAGGGCTGCCGCCGAAGACCATTGACGCGCGCCGGATCGAGATGCCCGAGGTTCAGCAGAAGAAGTTCGAGGAGATCGTCCGCGGCTGGGACGGCGCCAAGGCTCGCGGGCGCGGCGCCATGCTGGAGGTCGTCCAGAAGCTGCGCGCCGTTTCGCTCTTTCCCGGCGATCCGGCGAAATTCGATCTCACGACCCGCAAGGGCGTCGCCGATTGGAAAGGGCAATCCGCTAGGCTCGCGCGCACTTTCGAGATTCTGCATGAACTGGAGGCGAAGGGGCAACGGGGTCTCGTCTTCATTGAGCACCGGGGCATGCAGGCGCTGCTGGCGCAGGCCATCTCCACCGAATTCGACATCGAGCCGCCGATCATCATAAACGGTGCCACGCCCGGCGCGCGGCGCCCGGCCATGGTCGAAGAGTTCGAGGCGCGAAAGACGAAGTTCGACCTCATGGTCCTGTCGCCCAAGGCCGCCGGCGTCGGCCTGACGATCCTGTCCGCCAATCACGTTATCCATCTCAGCCGCTGGTGGAATCCCGCTATCGAGGACCAGTGCAACGACCGAGTCTACCGGATCGGCGCGAAGCTGCCGGTGACCGTCCACATCCCGATCGCCGTGCATCCGCGCTTCGGCGACGATTCCTTCGACGTGCAGTTGGATCGGTTGGTCAACCACAAGCGGAAGATTTCCAATGGCCTGCTGATGCCGCCCGTGTCCGACGCGGACATCGACGCGTTCAATATGGCGGCGTAGCCATGCGCGTGTTCGCTCGACGGCTTCCGGCGTTCACCCACGTTGAGGGTGCCGCGGTTGCGTTCGCGGGCGAACAGGCGCGGGCGCGATTGCTGGAGGCCTCGGCGCCGGGGGACATGATGGTGGTGGCGGGATTCGCGCACGAACCCACGGCGCCAGGAGACCGAGGCCTGCTGCTGGGCGTGGTGGAGTTCGCCCCCGTGCCGATCGATTTAGCGGATCTGTGCGACATCGCCGATTTGCCCGGGACCCATGTCGCCGAGAAGGGGGTGCCGACGTGGCCGCACGCGCTCCCCGTCGTCAGGGCGTGGACCTTCGATGAGCCGAGAATGCGCGTGTCCGACGCCTTCCGCGACCCCCTCGTCATCGACCCGGTTGAGCGCACGGTCGAACTCGACGCCGAGGAGATCAAGCTCGTTCAACTTCTGCCGAAAACCGAGTTGGCGCCGTCCTACGAAGCCCTCCGACGCCGGGCGGGCGTTCTCGCCAGGGCGGTAGGCCCGACGACCGGCTTGAGGCCGACGGCGTGGACGGCGGAAGTCACGCATGACCCGAACGCAGAGGCTTGGACCTACCTCATGCGCTTCGGCGATCGCGACGTCTGGAAGATCGGCCACACGCAGGACCTCCAACGCAGGCTGGAGGAGTTGAACCTGCATGTGCCTCATGAGGCGCTGAACGAGCAATGGGCGCTTGTCCGCAGTCAGCGTTTGGAGAACTCGTTGCAGGCGTACAAAATGGAGCAGCGCGTCTTTGTCGACCTACAACCATTCCGGACGATCGGTGAAAGGATTGCCTGTTCGGAGGGTGTTGTCATGACGTTATGGTCGCGCCACACCGATTGAGAATAGAGCCCATATCTGTTGCGGATGTTTGATCCGAAAACGAGCAGCGCGGATTTCCCAGACGCGTCTACGGAACGAGAATGTGTTGACATAGGTGTGAGATCTGCGAGTCTTTCCCGTATGTCTTTCCCGTATGTCTTTCCCGTATGTCTTTTCCGCGGTCGTCATGCGCCCAAGGGAAACTACGTGCACGGCACATTGGGCAGCCAACGCCTGGACGCCGGCCCCTACGCCTCGAAGGCGAGCGCCGTTGTCAGCGCCGTCGCCGCCGGTGTCATCGTCACGTCGGCTGTTACTTGACATGGAACGGCCAATTCCGCCGGCGCGACGTCGCTCGCGAAGACGCAACGAAGATCGCCGCGTTGGACGGAGAGGTGCTTGCGAAAGCGCGGGATTGATTCCAGCAAATCCCGCTCGCCGGCCATTTCGCACGCCGCCGCTAGGAGACGCGAATGCGATCCGTCCACGGCCTGCCGATTTCGTCCTCGCTGGCCGAAAGGCAATCAACTGAAGCCTACGCCGGAACCAGCCCACGCGCGCGAAGCGAGCGCACGGTTTCGGCGACGGTTTCGTCCATGGACCGGAGCGGATGGCCGACGAGCGCGATCCCGGAACTGCTGTCCGAACGGCGCCGGATTTCGAGAAAGGGCTCCGTGTCGCGCAAGGATTTGTTGAAGCGCTTGACGACCTGAGCGAGCCAGCCCGGCATTTGCCGTCTGGGCAGTTTGCCCGCGTATTCAGGAAACGCCTTCCGCATGAAGCCGGCTAGTTCCAGCAACGACAAGCTTGGACCGGCGAGTACGTTTCGCCGCCCGCCGGCGTCGCTGGCCGTCAAGGCGGCGACGTGGGCTTCCGCGACGTCCCTGACGTCCACGTATTCGAGGACGATCTCAGGCGCCATCGGCATCCTGCCCGTCAGCATCGGGATGAGCGTCGCGACGGAGGTTCCGGGATCGTCGTCCAGCAAGGGCCCCAGCATCGCGGCGGGATTGATCGCCACCAGCCTCTGCCTTCCGCCGGCTTCATCCACCATTTGCCGGGCCGCCCGCTCGGCCAAGGTCTTCGAAGCCGCATAGGCGGAGACCAACGGGCCGTCGAGATCGGTCCAGTCCGACGGTCCGTACGCCGGTCCCCGTCGTCGTGGCCGTGGTGGACGGCAGCCATGGAAGACGTCAGTACGATGCGCCCATGCCCGGCGGCGAGCGCCGAGTGGACGGCGCGTCGGGTACCTTCGACGGCGGGGCGGATCAGATCGTCGGGATCGCGCGGCATGACGGTGACGAACGGCGAGGCGACGTGGATCGTCGAGTCGCAGCGCGCCGCCGCCTCGGCCCATCCTTGGTCAGACAGCAGATCGAGGGTGGCGAGGGACAGGCGGTCCGTATCGCCTCCTGCCACCACGGCCAAGGCGCGCTTCGCTTTTTCGATCGCCTCGGGACGCCTGACGCCGCCGATGACGCGATGCCTAGCCGTCAGCGCCGCGAGGGCGACGTGCCCGCCGAGGTAGCCCGATACTCCCGTCACAAGGACGGTGCGCTCGCTTTGCGGATCGCGGGTGTCGGGCATGTGCGGCTCCTCTTGCACCAACGATCTTTACAGAGCATAGATTATCGATGGCGCGTAATTTTGACACTGTCAAGATCAAACCTCACTATCACCACGGCGATCTGCGCGCGGCGCTCATCGAAGCCGCGGAGGGGCTGCTCGCCGAATGCGGACCCGATCGCTTCAGCCTGCGCGAGGCGGCGCGTCGCGCAGGCGTATCGCCGGCGGCGCCGAAGCATCATTTCCATGACGCCCGGGGGCTGCTGACAGCGATTGCCGTGCGCGCCTTCGACGATCTCGCTGCGCGGCTCGAAGTCGCCGCCGAGGGCTCGGACGACCGGATCGAATGTATCCGCGCGCAAGGCAGAGCCTATGTCCGGTTCGCCCTCGACGAGCGCGCTCGCTTCGACCTGATGTGGCGCACCGCGCTGCTCGACGGCGAGGACGCCGAACTGGACCGCGCCGGCAGGCGCGCCTTCGCCGCGCTGGATCGGTTGGTCCGCGGGAAGGATGCGGTCGCCCTGGCGCGAGACGACCCCGCGACGGCACCCAGCGTCGCGTGCTGGTCGATGGTGCACGGCTTCGCCCGCCTCGCGCTGGACGGCAGTTTCGGGTTGGACGAGAAAGCCGCCGCCCGCGCCGCCGAAGCGCTCTTGCCGCTGGTGTTGGATCGCCTGTCGCTGTGAGGCGATACGTCGGGGCGCCGCAAACTTGCGTTGACCGGGACAGTTCCCCAACACCCCTGTCGGGGCGGGCGGCAATTCGTCACTTAGGCGTGCTACGAATGCGCGTCGATCCAAGCCGGGTGGAGGAAACATGCGTAAGAGCGTGATCGCCTTTCTCGCAGCCAGCGTCGGCGTGGTCGCGTCCCCGGCGTACGCATGGTGGGACGAGGGCCACATGCAGATCGCCTATATCGCCTACAAGCGCCTCGATTCGGCTGTCAGGGACAGGGCGGTGGCGCTCCTCAAATTGAACCCCGATTACGACCACTGGACCGCCGGTGCGCCGGATGCCGAGACGGCGAAGCTTTACGCTTTCGTGCACGCGGCGACTTGGGCCGACGACATCAAGACGAAGCGCTACGGATATCGACGCGACGCGACGATCGATCCGAACGCCGGGCGGGAACATCGGCAACGCGTACCATGATCAGCACGCCTATTGGCACTTCAAGGACGTCGAGTTGACGCCGGACGGAACGACTTTGACGCCTCCCGACCCCGTCGATCTCGTCTCGCAACTGAAGCTCATGGTCGCGGCGCTTCCGCCGGCCTCCGGCGCATCGGACGACGTCCGGTCCTACAACCTCGTCTGGACGATCCACCTCGTCGGCGACGCCCACCAGCCGCTGCACGCCGCCTCCCGCTACACGCACGAAATCCCCGGGGGCGACGCGGGCGGCAACGCCGAACACGTGATCCCTGCGACTGGGGGAAACCGTCGCGCTGCACGCTTACTGGGACCGCGTTTTCGGCGGCTACTCGACGCCGCACGGCGCGGTGGCGAACGCACTCAAGGACGCCGAGAACCGGCTTTCCGGCTTCGACATCTTGCCAATCGACAAGGAGCACGGCTTCGTGCTGTTGGAGGAGATGCGCGGCATAGCGCAGGCACACGGGGCGAGCTTCGCCCAAGTCGCCATCGCCTGGCTGCTGGCGAAGCGCGCGGTGAGGAGCGTGCTGCTCGGTTCGAGCAAGCGCTCCCAGTTGGACGATAACCTCAAGGCCGCCGGCCTGCGGCTCGCGCCGGACGAGTTGGCGAAGCTCGACGCAGCCACCGCGCTCCCGCCGGTCTATCGCAACTGGTTCATCGATTTCTCCGTCGATCAACCCGTCGTGCAGGCGCTGGCAGCCGAAGCCTGACAGTGTGCGAATTCCGCCGAAGTTGACACCTGCTGGCGTGGCGCAAACCTAAAGCATGGTACCCTCTGGCACCCGAGCGCCAATACATGCATTCGACCCGTTGCCGACATCGGCGGGCAGGTACTTGGCGTCAGTCTTGAACCATTGGGATTAAGGTAGCTCCACCATCGTAAGTCGCGCCAACCGGCCAAGCTCTGCAATTTCCTCTTGAGCGCCCGTGTCTCGCCGCGCGCCTCGCCGTATTTCCAGGCTTTCTGGTTCCCCTTCGGCGCCCCGCCGCACGCGCCGTGCATCCGGCAGACTTCATGACTTCTCATGGCCGGCGCTTAGCATTGCAGCCCGCCCAGCTTCGCAATTGCACGACATCTTGCAGCCTGATGCATATCCACGGGCACCACGCTGCCCCTACTCCATTCTCGTAAGTATAAAGTATCCCTTGGACTCTGCATCCGTAAAATAATTACCCTCCAAGGTAAGCATGTCTCTTTGAGAGACTTTAAGCACCGCCGAACCACCGTACGCCGGATCGAGTTTTCCACTTATTCGCTTAGGAATAACGCGATAAACGTAATATAAAGCAGGTCGCCCAGATTCGTGGTCTTTTTTGGGGTGCGCCAGCAAAGTTTCAGAATCAGAGTCATGAGAATGAACTTCCATACTTATCTTTAAGAAATCTTGTTTAATATTTGCTGTCGCTTCGGCTATGCCAGAATGTCCTTGACGAGCCCAATGTATATTCATTTTCCACTGGCCATTAAGGTCAGGAAAAACAGCGGTATTCAAAATGGGAAATATTTTCCACAATAAACACCAGCCAAATGAAAACAAAAGCCATAATAACGTGTTGAGAATCGCCGCTCCAGCAAAAGCTGCCTTAATTGGAGAGAAATAAAGATTGCTGCCAATTAAGGATGGAAATATTAAAGCCAGTACCACTGGTCCAATCGCATAAAATGCGGCAATGTATACAATCAAACGCGTAAGTGGGATTAAAGAAATCACCGCGGTGCCTCATACGAGACTTCTTTGCCCTTCTCAAAAACAGCAGAGCCGAAATTTTTGCTTGCTATTCCTGTTAGATATACTTCCGGAATCGCTGATCCGAACAGTGCTGCTAAGTAGCGCCCTCCAAAGCGTTTACGTCTATCTATAAAAGCCGACGTAACGATCGGCGGTGAAAAATATTGTGAAATTAATTCGATGTGAAATTTCGCACTTACGACATGGAACCCGTCATGGTAACCACTTTCGGGATTTGATATGTCGACTAAGTAAGAAATGGTGTCAGATACTACAATTTTAGTTGGCTGTCCTATCGGAAAGAGCGGCAATCCGTTGGGGTAATCTGAGACGATTATTCCGATTCCAGAAAATTGAAGCCCGGCTCGTTTCCGAATCTCTGAAAGAACATCTGCCAATCTAGTTTGCAGTTTCAGAGAGTCAGACATTTAATTTACCGATTGGCCCCGCGAGCAATGGGCGCGTACTAAGAACCTGTTTAATTCCTGAAAATGCTGGGTTTTGGGCGGGGCTTGAGCGCCGTCTCGTCCTGTGAATCACTGGGAGTTGCTAAGGCTTCCAGGAGACCGAAGATGTGGACGGACGACTCCCGCGACAAGTATCGCATGACCGCCCGTGGCTATCCATCGTCGATGAGCGATGCGGAATGGGCGCTGTTGGAGCCTTACTTCCCGTCGCCCGCGGCGACCGCGGTCCACGGTCTCCTGCGCGGCAAAGACATGCTCCACCCCATGCGGCGGATTGTCGACGCGATCTTCTACGTCCTTCGCAACGGCGTGACTTGGCGGGCGCTGCCGCTGGACTTTCCGCCTTGGCAGACGGTGTACTATTGGTTCCGGCGCTTCGCCCGCGCCGCACTGTTCGAGCAACTCAACGCCGTCCTCGTCGCGCTCGACCGGGTGGCGGCTGGGCGCGACGCGCAGCCGACCGCCGCGATCATCGATTCGCAGACGGTGAAGGCGACCGAAGCGCCGGCGCCGCGCGATTACGACGCCAACAAGAAACTCACCGGCTTGAAGCGTCACGCCCTTGTCGACGTCGACGGCCGATTCCTGATCATCGGCTTTTCGACGGCCCGCCTTCACGATTCCATCGGCGGCGCCGCACTGCTGAAGGCGGCGAAGCTGCAATGTCCGTTCCTCGAATTGACCTGGGCCGATTCCGCCTACCGCGGCCCAGTCGTCGAGGCGGCTGCCACGCCGGGACGGGTGGAAATCGTGTCCGGGCTCGTCGGGCAGAAAGGATTCGTCGTGCAGAAGCGCCGATGGGTCGTGGAGCGTAGCTTCGCATGGCTCAACCGCTCACGACGTCTTTGGCGCGTCTGCGAAGTCGTCTTGGAAACAATCTCCGCCATGACCTACGCCGCCAGCGTCTTCATGCTCATGCGACGCATCGCGCGCCGAAACGCCTAATGTTATCAGGAATCAAACAGGCTCTAAGCGTACGCGAGATTATCTACCCATCGTGATAGAGTCTAGGCGGCGCGTAGAGAGGATCATTGATTGTGGTACTCAGAGCGCCGTTATCGACCACCTAGCAGCGAAAACCGGATGCTTGGTGCCCTCTTATGCAGCCCGAATTCGTGCACTCGACCCTTTGCGGGCCTTCCTCCCGGCTTGCTTCCGTTACCTCCATTCGGCGAATCCGGCTGACACACGTGATAGCACAGCGGCAGTGAGTTTTCAGGACCTTCACGTCCCAAACGCAGAGGCCACGACTCACTCGGAAATCGATACATGGTGGTCGATGACGGGGTCGGGCGGGTGGGAAACGCTGAAGAGGAACTCTTGCCCTCGGAAGCCCGCCGCATCGCGCGCACGGCGCAGCGGGCACCGGGCTAACCGCGCTGCGGGCACCGGGCTAACCGCGCTACGGACGTCGGCGCCGCCGCACTGCCGAACGCGATTCGCCTGCTCGGCGTACCAACAGTTGCTGTTCGATCGGGCGGCGGCGACGGCTGCGCTGGAGCGCCATCGCGACCGCCCGAGTGCCCCGGACAAGTCCGCGCACGCCGGCACCTTGAGTTTGAAGAAATTCGCCAAGGCTATCGGCGTCGACCGGATCATGGCGCGCCAGATGGCCGCTAAGGGCGTCGTAGCGTCCGAGAAGATCAGCGCCTGGTACTTCTTCGCGCCGACGGTCGACGATTTCAAGCGCACCTTCGCGCTCGCCAACGAGTTCAGCCAGCGGATCGGGGCCAGCTATACGCCGGTAAACCAGTATTGTTTGGTGATGGGCCTTGGTGGGAAAGGTGGTGAGGATTTCCAACCTTCGGGGAGAATGGAACTGTGCGGGCCAGTCCATCGATGCCGACGGCAGCAAAGGCGATCCTTGGAGCGCGAAAGTCACGATCGTCAAATCGTGGGATATAAATTGCGAGTTCGACTGAAAACCGATCGGTCAGGCTCCAACAGTGAGACCGCGGCACTGGTCTGGGATGAAGCCGACGGTTACCGCCTGATCTACAGCTACCGCAACAATCTGAATATCGGGGAGACACAATTAAACGGCCATCAAAAACGCGGCGATGCAGGCAATAGAGGTCCGCCGACAGAATGAAACGAAACCCATAGTCCCGAGGGGAACTCTCGTCTTCCGACGATGACAAGGAGGAAGCCCGGGAGATGGTGTTGCGAGGACGCGACGATTCTCGCGATGCTGGTTAGGTCGGACTCGGACGGCTCAGGCTCGTCCTGGGGGTGCGTGTGCCAATCGCCGACGTACTCTAGTCCCCGCGAGTGGAACTGGTAGATCTCCTCCTGCTCCGAACTCCGGTCCGGCATAAACATGTAACGGCCCCGACGATCTCGGTTCTTGGGGCCGGTCGCCGCCTTGATCTCCCAACGCGAACCCCGGATACGCGCGAAGAGTTGGCCGCCCGCCTCCCGCCGCCAACGGCTGTTCTGCCTGTGCTTGTCAAACGCGGCCATGGCGTCTGGTTCGAACACGATCTTCAAACCGGCGACATCGACCGACAAGCGCTCCGGCGCACTCACCGGAACGACCACGCGCCTGAAACAATTCCACCCCATTCGGACGGCTCCCCCCGTTCGCGCAGCCACGCCGGGCCCCATCGCGCGCCAACATCTTCAAGCGCCGCGCGGTCCGCCAACCACGTTCGCCAAACCGCCTGCTCGACTTTGCCCCGTAGAACGTCGACGCACAGCCGGGCCACGAGGCTCTGCGCTTGCGCCAGTTCAATCGCGCCGAAGGGCGATGTCGATCCCCCGCATTCCGGCGGAGCCGGACGTCCGCCCTCGACGGCAGGCAATCTGAAGTCGCCGGCGGCGTCGAATCCGTCGGCGAAACGCGGTCCGGTCCGTTCAATCAGTACCGTATGCGCGGCAAGCGCGTTCTTCTCCATCCATCCGTAGACGACAACTCCGCCGGTAGGGCTGGTAAGCGCCTTCTCCACGGATAAATCGGCGCCCAACTCGCCGGTGCACGACACAGTCAAGTCGGCGCCCAGCGCGAGTTGCGGGTGTTCGGCGACGAACTTGCTGTAGGATGTCGGGAAACCTTCGATACGCGCGATTTCCGGACGCATTTTTCGCAGGCGCGTCGCGAGCAGCTTTGCCTTGGGTCCCCCGACCGCATTGGCACCGAACTCATGCCTCGCGATGTTCTCCCAACCCAAGTCGTCGGGATCGACAACCATGATGTCTCGCACGCCCGCCTGGACAAGCATTTTGGCCACCCCGGCGCCCAGCGCGCCGACGCCGACGACGACCACTCGCTTCGATGCGAGCGTCGTTCGGTCGAGGTATGGCAGTCGCGAATCGGCGGCGTCGAGGCGCCCCGTCTCCAACCGCTCGACCGCCAATGTGGCGCATATCGACGCCGGAGAACCGTCACAGTCGCCTTTCGGGAGCAGACGTCGCAGCCGCTTCGCGACCACCGTCGGGGGAGGGGCAGGGGAAAGACGAAGCGCGACATGGTGTTCGCGCCCCGAGGGCGCCCTGCCGAACAGGACCACGTCCGCGACTGCGGCGCCGGACTTCGTCAGCGCTTCGAGAATGGGAAGTCCGTCGGTCGATCTCGACGAGACAAGGTCCCAAAGCACATGCCCGTTCCCTGGATAGAAATCGGGCGAGGGCAGCGGATAAATACGGATGAAAGCCATCCGGCGGGGTCGCGTAACGTGGTCGCCGGTCAGATTGTTGATATATCTCTTGCAAGCACCCTTGGTCGGAAATGCGTAGAGCCTCTCTCCGCGCTGCACGCAGTATCCGAAGCGGCTCTCGGCAGTCGTGTGCGGCAGCACCAGTGCGGTGGGTCGCGCCGAGGTTCTCCAATGCCGCCAATATAGGCCGAAGTCCTCCTGAAAATCCTCGACGTGTCGCCCGGCTTCGTTCTCGCGGACCAGTCGAATCGCGTGGGCAAGCGCCGTCCTGACTGCGCGAACCGGATCGTCGGGAATGTCGAACGGCGGCAGACAGAGCTTTCCATTCGGCTCGACGTGCGGTTCGGCGTTTGGGTGGCGGAGATCGCCTATCCGACCTTCTATCGCGACCAGGGGCACGCTGAACGGGAAATCGTGTCCGACCGCGATCCTTAAGACCTGACCTTCGTGCGCCACGCGCCAGCCCCTCGCGCTGCCGGGCCCGAGTTGGTCGGATGGCATCCTGCCGAGGTACGACGCGCCAAGAGTGGCAAGCCAGTCTTCGACGGCGTCGATAGGGGCCGGGGGGGCGATTAGGCCTGTGAGCGGTGCATTCAAGCGGCGCCGGACCCCGCCGCATAGCGCGCTTCGCCCTTCTTTATCACTGCCGGCCCGGTCGCCTTTTCGACGTCACTCTTGGCGGACGGATCTGGCCGGTTCGAGAACCAGTCCGTGTAGAAGAATTTGTCCCAGGCGGCCATCGCCGTCTCATGAGTGCAGGCGTCGCTGTCAAGCGCTTCCAAGTGCTTCAGCTTTTCGTTGATTTTATCGCGCAGGAACGCAGTCTTTGGATCGCCGCTTTCGGCGATGTTCTCGTTCAACACGGGATGGCGGATAACGTCATAAATTGCTAGCGTCGACGCGATCGCCTTCAACGTCTCTCGCAGCGACTCGTCATCCCGATCCTCGTCCGGGCAAAAGTAATCGTGGACGAGCTTAGATATCGCGAACCCCTTGGCGATCTTGCCGGACCAGTGAGGTCGGCTGCGCGCGAACGCTTTTACAAGCCGGACAATCCTGACGAACTGTCCGTCGTTGCCGTTGGACGTGGCGTCGTGCGATTTTGTTGCATTCGCGTCCTTGAACCAATTGGTGACCTTCTTGGGGTCGGATTTCTTCCAGTTCGCGCTGGCAAGTTCGTATGTTTCGGACTCACTTCCGAAGACGTCCTTCGTCACCAGACGCCGATAGGCCGGGACGTCGACATGATATCCTCCATAGTAGTACACGCGCACGCAATTCGTTCGAACTTCGGGCTGGTCGGAGAAGCGGTCGTCTTGGAGCGCTTCGCAGACCATCTGCCTCACGGCGAGCGCGCTCATCTCGCCTCCGTTCGACCCTTTGAGAACTTCGGCTGCGAAATAGACGCCGTCGTCGACGTCATAGTCCCCCTCGTCGTGCTGGATCATGGTCCGCATCGCATAGGATCCTTGGGTGTGAAACCCGACCGGTTTCGGCTTCTGGCGCTTCGCCAAACCGTTTCTCAAACGATCGCGGTTCGTCTTCGTCTTCCCGTAGATATCGGCTCGTCCGTCTTCCCCCATTCGGACTTTGGCGCGTTCGAAATCGGCAACTTGGCGATGGCAATCCTTCATGATCCCCTCACATTTCGATGCCGCTGACTGGCATTGTCGGTAGGCCGAGAAACATTCGCTTGACCCGAGACCCGTCTGGCCTGTTTGGATCGTCGCAGGCGCTTTTCGTGATGTCGGCGTCGTTGCTCGCTTGCTGAATCAGCCGCGCCATCGCTTCCGGTCTCGAATCGTCGAGCGCGAGGTACTTCATCGTCTCGGCGGGAACCTTCTCGTTGGGAAAACGAGTGAGCTTCACGTCGACTCCGAGTTCGCTGAATTTGTTGGCCAGGAACCTCGCCATGTTGTCGAAGGCGTATTCCTGTGCGGTGATGCTGACGCCGGCTGCTGCTGCGCCCATTTCCCAACCAAGCATTGAGCGATGGACCTTGCGGGCCGGAATGAATTCGCCCTCCGGTCGCGAACATGTGCCCAGTGAGTAGATTTCGATAGGCGTACCTTTCGGCGCGCAGATCAGCGCGTCGATGAGGCCCACAAGAATTGGGTTGTTGGCCCACAGGCCGCCGTCCACGAAAATCTGCGGCACCTCATGCGTGCCGTTCGGATCGTCAACCGCGGCCATCGAACGGTAGATCGGAGCGGCGCTGGAGGCCATGCAGACGTCTACAAGCTTGTAATTGTCGTCGCGCCTTCCGCTTTTCGGAGTCCTTTTGAAGACCCACGACCGATGACTACTCATGAGGACCGTCGGTATCGAAAGGGAAATCCCGCGCTTTTCGAAAACGCCACCGATCGTGGCTTCGCGCAGCACTTCCGTCAGGGCGCCTCGGAGGGCCCGGTCGCCCGCTCTGACGTACCTGCCGCCTTGGAAGACGCGCCATAGCGCGCTCAACTTCCCCTTGATCCGATGAGGGAAAATATACGGTCCGTGATCTCGGTAGAGAGCAACCACCTCGGACATGGGACGACCGACTGCCAACGCGCAGCCGACCATGGCGCCCGTGCTCGTCCCTGCAATGAGGTCAAATCCTTTCCCAAGGTCCAGCGTCAGACCTTCGGTCAGATCGCTTCGCAAGGGCCTGAAGAGCGCAACCAGGCGGTCAAGGAACGCCGCCGTGTAGACGCCGCGCATGCCGCCGCCGTCCAGACTGAGTACGCGATAGGGACGCGCTTCTGAAGCGTCCGACATTGGTTTTCCCTTTTGCGCAGTGCGCAGTCAGTCCCGGAGCGATCGTTCGCAAGTCGCCCGTCGGGTTATCAGTTCTTGTTATATGGTCATGCGGAGGCTGTACCGCAAGCGTAGGTCGTTGAATTTTTGGCGCGGTTTGCCCCTTTCGACCAAATCGGACTTCGACGTCCTCTTCAACCATGAGACTTAGCCATCACTCCGTACGGAATCGGCGATAAAAAACAGCAACGCACTGCTCCCGATAGCGGCGTTCGAGCGCCGCGCACCCTCGACCGCGATTTTAGGACCGTCGATCTCGGAATCTCGCTCGGATCACTCCACGAACAGCACTGTCCCGCTCACCGGCAGATGCAGGGCAACCGTGACCGGGCGCGGCGCGGCAATGGAAGCGACGGCGTCCCGGTAGGTCCGCAGCTGCCCGGCGTAATTGCGCGCCTGTTCGAGCCATTGCGCGCGCCCGCCGGGATAGCTCTTGTGGTCGATGACGATCAGTTGGTCCGGTGTCTCGACGACGGCGTCGAGCCTGCCCTTTAGCGTGCGATCGCCGATCCTTTGCATGATCGGCGCCTCGCGCCGCAGGATCGCGCCCGGCCAACGTTCATCGACGAATTTGCGGAAGCGCGTGCCCATCTCGACGACGTGGCGCGGGTCCAATGCGGTCACGCCCCAGGCGTCGAGAAAGCGCGACGCGAGCGCAATGCGCCAGGGCTCCAGGCGGGTCGGATCGTCGGCGGCGAGGAACCGGTGGACGGCCTCGCCGACGCTGGTCATGTCCACAGCGCCGGCGAACGGCAGCCGCCAGCCGAGATCGACCTCTTCGACGATCTTCGCTTCCTCGTCGCGCGCCGCGTCGCTGGGTCGGACGTGGAGCGCGGGATATTCGACGGTCGGGACAGCTGGGCTTCCGAACGCGACCGACGGCGGGATCGCGCTGCCGTCCCCGGACGCGCGAAATTCGGCGACCCTGACGGGATGCGCGACGCCATTGACCCGTAGACTTGCGGCGGCGCCGGCGGGGACGGCCATGACGCTCCCGCCGCCGTCGGCGACGAGTTCATCGAGCCATTCCGTTTCGAGGCGTTCGGCGGTCTTCGTGACGACCTTCCTTGCGGCCAAAACGAGGTAGTCCCGCGCGCGCGTGGCGCCGACGTAGAGCAGCCGCGCCCGCTCGGCGCGCTCGGCCCTCGCGGCCTCCCTGCCTTCCGGGGAATTCGCCGTGGTCGCGTCGAATGAGACGTCCTTCGTCTGCCCGCCCAGCGGCCACGGCCAGAAGCGAATCCAGCGTCCGGCGAGGGGAGTTTTCCAGTCGATCGCGTTCGACGGCACGTCGCTGGCGACCTGGACGCCGAAGGCGCCGCCCTTGGGTTCGGCGTCGAGGTCGGTCAGGATCACGACCGGCCATTCGAGCCCTTTCGCGCCATGGTAGGTCAGGACGGTGACGGCGTCCTTGGCGCGGCTGGCGGGGCGCTCGGCCTCCTGCTTCGCGAGCCAGGCACAGAGGTCCGAGACGGTCGCGGGCGCCCGTTCCCGCAGGCGCTCCTCTTCGTAGCCGGCGACCTCGCCGCGCAGGGCTTCCAGATTCAGGTGGCGATCGTCGATGTCGCCCCATCGCGCCACGGACCGCAGGACCCCACCGCTCCCGAGCACGGCGTCAAGGAATTCGAGCGGCGTCTTGTGTCCGCCTCCTTCGGCCACGCGCCTGAGCGACGCGGCGATTGGGACCATGGCCTCCAACTTGTCGCGGCCATTCTCCTCAAGGCTGGCCTCGAACCATTCGGGCTGCCCTTCGGAGTTGCCGAACAGGTGCGCCATCTCGGCGAGCGCGACGCCGTCCGCGCGGTCGGCGCACCACCGCAGCGCCGCGAGGGCGAGGCGGCATTCCAGCGTCCCGAAGAGGCCGGCACGCTTGATGGCGACCTTCAGGCCGGAGCGCGCCAGGGCGTCAGCGACGTCGAGGCAATTGTCGTTCGACCGGCACAGAACGGCTATGTCCCCCGCAGCAAGGGGCCGCGCCTTGGCGCCGTCGGCGACCATCCAGTCGCCGGGTTTGGCGAGCGCATCGAGCACGCCGGCGGCGAGGGCGCCGACGTAGGTCGAGCCGGCGCCCTTGACCGCCCGCCAGACGCTGAGAGGCGTCTGGTGGCCTTCGACGTCCTTCCTTTGGGTCTCCCCGATCCGGGTCGCCTTGGGCGGCAGCCCGTGAGCGAGGAAGGTCGGACCAAAGGCGTCGTTGAAGAAATTCACAAGGGTTTCCCGGCTGCGCCAGTTCCGCGGCAGGTTGAGGTCGGCGCCCTTCGTCGCCTGGCGGATGTCCTGCGCGACGTGGGTGATCAGGTCGGGGTCGCACTGGCGGAATCGATAGATCGACTGCTTCGGATCGCCGACCCAGACGCTGGCATTCGCCAAACGCGACATGGCGATGAAGACGGCGAGTTGCAGCGGGCTGGTGTCCTGGAACTCGTCGACGAACACGGTCTGGATGCGTTCGCGCAATTGGGTTTCGAGTTCCGGTTTGGCGAGCAGGTCGAGTGCCAGCCGCTCCTGGTCCACGAAGTCGACGAGGCCCCAGGCGCGCTTGTGGTCCTCATAGGCGCGCAGCGAGGCAGCGGCGCAGGCGAAGACGCCGCGGACGTAGGCGTCGACCTGGGCTAGCAGGCGGGGATGTCGCGCGAACGCCGCAGCCGCCGTCATGACTCCTTGGAATTTCGGGGCGTCCTTGACGGCGGGCTTCAGCTTGGAGAGTTTGGCCCAGCGCTGCCAGGCTTGCCGCTCGATCCTGTCGTCGAGGCAGTCCTTGACGTCCTTGAGCGCGGTCTGGGTCACGCCCGTCAGCCCGGTGACGCCTTCGAATTCCCGGAGTACACCCGCCGCCTCGGCGACGAGTTTCGCGTCGAGAGAGGACTCGGTTTCGCCGGCGAGGGGAGTTTCCATGAGCCCGCGGAATCCGGCCATCGAACGGTCGGCGCAGGTCGGGAAGGCGCCTTCGGGGATGTTGTTGGCGCGGGCGAGTTCGACGACACGGACGACGTTGTCCATCCATCTGTCGACGCCGAGGAACGCGGCGAGGCGGGTCAATTCGTCCGCATGGGCGGCCACGGCGGCGTTCGCGGCTTTGAGGAAGGCGGCCTTCGCCCGGTCCTCGTCGATCACCTCGACGATCGGGGAAAGCCCGAGCCCGAAGGCGAATTCCTTGACGAGCCCGCCGCACACGCCGTTGACGGTCCCGACGCGCGCGCCGAGCAGGCGGATCGCGTTGGGGGCGTCGCCTTGCGACAGCAGCCGCCCTCGGGCGCGCTCGCGAAGCTCGTCCGCGGCCTTGACGGTGAAGGTGGTCGCGACGACCCGCGCCGGGTCGCGCCCCTTGAGGATGTCCTCCTCGATGAGGCCAGTGAGCGTGTGCGTCTTGCCCGTGCCGGCGGACGCGGTGACGACATCGACGGGAGGCATGGCGTGCTGGTTCACGGTCATTCCTCCCCGCAGATTCCGCTGAAATCGCAATGGCTGCACCTGGGCGGCGCCAACAGATAGGGATCGCTGAATTTTTCCGGGTTCTTGAGGCCGCGGTGTTCGATGGCCGAGCGGACGTTGCCCTTGGCCATGTCGACGGTGAGTTCGCCGAACGACGCGACTACCTTGTCCCAGGTGTCCTTCGCCGACGGCCCTTCGACGTGCACGCCGGCGCCGCCGGCCTCCGACGTGAGGAACTTGCCTTGGCGCAGCATGAAATAGCCGACGCGCGCGTCGACGTCGGCGTCGGAGACGTGGCGGCCATAGACGCCGAGTTGGATGGCCTTGCCGAGTTTGAGGTCCCTGCGGATATAGGCGTCGGTCCGGTACCACTTGAGGTCGATGACGACGGGACGGCCCGCCGGCGTCTTCGCCCGCATGTCGATGCGACCGAAGACGCCGTATCCCGGCGTCAGCGTGCCCGCCACGTTGAACTCCTGCTCGACGTCGACAACGGTCAATCCCTCGTCGTTCAGGAAGCGGGCGAGGTCCGCGAGCGCGAACGGAATGTCGGCCTTCGCAGCGGAAAGCTCGGCGGCGCATTCGGGCAGCATCAGCGTCGCCGCCATTTCGGGGACGAGTTCCGGCAGGCGGCGCGTGGCGAAGGCTTCGACGTCGGCGGCCACGGGCGGAGGCCCGGGCGGGAAGCATTCCTCCGCGATGCGGTGCGCGACGAGCCCGAGGAGCTTCTCCGCGTCGGGCAGCGACTGCCGCAGGCCCGGTCTCAGGCGGCAGGCGTAGCGGAGCGTCCAGCGCAGCGGGCACGTCAACAGCGTTTCGAGGGACGAAGCGGACTCGGATGGCCGCGGCTGGACCTTGGCGGCGTCTGTCGTCCAGTCGCGCCGCGTGGCCGGCAGCGGCGCGACGTCGGACGCGACCCGAGTGAGCTTCCTTCCGGCGAGTTCGGCGGGATCGCGCGAGAAAATGTCCTCGGCGCGGGACGCGATCGCGGTCTCGATCTTGGGCGCGCGCGCGACGAGCGAGTGCCACAACGGATGGGCTTTCGTTTCGACGCCGGCCACGGCGGATGGGCGGACCAGGACGAGCCTTTCGCCCGCGTGGCGAAGCGGGCGTTCCCACGCCGAGGCCAGCAGCCGCAGGCCTAGTTCCGGTTGGTCGAGCGCGCACCCGGCGGACGCCAGCGCCTCGCGTTCCGCCTCGTTCCAGCGGACGGACGCGGAGGTTTCGCCGACATCGGCGAAATGCCACCAGACGACCGTCCCCGCCGCGCCCCACACGCCGCCGGGGTGGTGGACGGCGCGCCACGGCGAGGCTTCCGCCACGGACGACGGATCGGAAACACCGTTGGCCAGCGCCTCCTCAATCATGCGCTCGACGAGCACCCGGTCGAGCTTGTCGAGCCCCGTCGCGTCGATGGCCGCGGAAAGGTCCGAGGACGTCGTAGCGAGGGTCCTCATCAGGTCGTCCTCGTCGGTCGCGGCACGCTTGGTTGCCCATTGCGCGATCCGGTCGGCGATCGCGCGCGCCTCAAGCCGGGGAAGCCCGGCCCTCGGGTCGCGCCGGGCGGGTTCCAGGAACGCCCGCCACTCCGCGACCTTGGCGGCATGCTTCGCGGGATCGGCGCCCTCGGGCGCGTCCTTTGCGATATCCGCCCAGGCGTCGACCCATTCCCGTCCTCCGACGCCGGGATTTTCGGCGACGACCTTCGCGAGTTCCCTTGCCAGCGAGCGGGGGATCGGGCTCGTCGGCAACAGCAGGAAATCGAGCAGCCTGTTAGGATCTGGCGGTTCCCACGCGAGCGAAAACGCGAGGGGCAGCACCTGCAACAGAGCGCGATGCGGCGACGGCGCCGAAACGCCGAGCCTCGGAAGTCCGTGCCGCGCGAGGCTGTGGTCGAGAAGATCGGTGTCCTTGCCCAGCACGAAGACGACGCCGTGCTTTTCGCAGTCGGTCGCGGACGCCAGCCATGCGGCGACCGCTTCGCAAGCCACGATTTCGGTGTCCGCCGACAGGAGCACGACGGAGCCGTCGCCCGAAGGTTCAACGCCGACGGCGGCGGACGCGAGGAGTCCGACATCGCCTTCGGAGCATGCCGGCGACGGGGGCGGCAGTTGAGCGATGGAGGTGCCGGCGGCTTCGAGCGCGGCGATCAGCGAACGCCATCCCGACGGCAACGCCGCGAGATCGTCGATGAGGACCAACCCCAACGAGAGCGCTGGACAATCGGCCAGCGCGGCGATCGCCGCGCGGAGGCGGTCGGCCTTGCCGGGCGGTAGTATGGGACCGCTGGTTTCCGCGGCGGCCAAGTCGGCGAGGCGGCTGCGCGCGGCGCCGGCGCCCGGCGTCCAACCCGCTTCGACGAGTTCGTCTCGCCACTTGAGAAGCTCGCGCGACGAGGACCAGGGATCGACCGCGAACGACTTCGACCAGAACCTGTCGGTGCCGGCGGCCTCCATCTTCCGGCGATAAACCGCGATGCGCTGCACGTCGGAAACGGCTGGACTCCCGAGACCCAGCAAGGTCTCGACATAATCCAACAGCCGAAACGGGCCGACGACTTCCTCATCGAGCGCGCCGTCGCCGGCGCCCGGATGCTCGGGCCACGCGCCGGCGTCGGCGAACCACGAGAAAACCAGCCGCATCCCGGCCCCCGAATCCGAGCTAAATTACCCGCCGTAATCTGGCAGATCCGGGAGGGGCGTCAAAGATGTGCGGTATTGTCGCAGCGCTCCCATCGCCTGCGATATCGGCCCACGCGGACTATATCAGCAAAGCAGGACAGGACGCGCGCGGCAAATTGCGTGGCAGGTTGATCGGCGCGGAAACGAAAACGTAGCCACGCCGACGTTCAGCGTCCCGGACGTGATTGCCCGTTGCTTCCCGATGCGTCATCCTGATGGGACGCGTGGAGGGAGCCATGTCCGGCGTTCGGTTTTCGCTCGGGGGGATTGCGGCGGCCATGCTGACCGCCGGAGCGCTGCTCGCCGCGCCGCAAGCCCGCGCCGACTATGCCTACGCGAACGCCGAAACGGCGTTCCAGGGCGAGTCGATCGACGACCGGGTGCGGCTCCAGTTGCTGCTCGCCGCCGGCGGCTACCTCAATTCCATGCCGATGGCGCAATTCAGCCGTCACGCCTACGTGGGCATCCAGGCGTTCCAAGACGACAACGGCTTCGCGCCGACCGGCGAAATCGAAAGTAACCCCGACGAGATCGCCCGCCTCCGCCGCATCGCCGGCGGAATGCTGGATTTCTGGGGCTTCGCGGCCATCCAGCACCCCAACAGTTCAGTGAAGCTGTGGGTGCCGGGAAACCTCGGGCTGAACCGTCACCCGAACCGCTACGGCTACGTCTACGACGACCCGAGGAAGCGGATCGGCCTCCAGTTCATGAGCTTCCCGAACCTCGACGTGGCGGCGTCCTACAGGGCGTCGCTGAAGTGGTTTGCGGACCAGGGCGCCAAGATCCACTATAAGGTCACCAAGGACGATTGGTACGTCGTCTCGGCGTCGACGCCCGACGGGCAGGATTGGTACGCCCGCTACCACCAGGATGGCAGCGCCACAACCGGGTTCACGCTCGCCTGGAATAACGCCAATGGCGACGTCCATGGCGATCGCATCGCGACACTGATGTCGGCGTCCCTTTGGGCCGACTGCACCGGTGCGCCAATGCTGACGCCTTGGCAGTTGCGCCAGGGGAACCCGCCGCCGCAGCCCGAAGTCGCGAGCCGGCAGGTGGAGGAGCCCGCGCAGCCGAAGCCGCCGGAGCCCCAGCCGACGCCGGACAAAAAAGGCGTCTCCACTGGAACGGGGTTCTTCGTCGATGACGGCGGCGACCTGCTGACGAACAACCACGTCGTCGAGGACTGCACCGACATCAAAGTCCGCATGCCCGACAAGAACGTCGTGGCCGCCAAGGTGCTCGCGCACGATTCGACCAACGACTTGGCGCTGCTGAAGGTGGACGGACCGGCGCCGAAGGCCGCGCCTTTCCGGCCCGACGTTAAGCTCGGCGAGCCCGTCGCGGCCTTCGGCTTCCCGCACGCGGACCTCATGTCTTCGTCCGGCAGCTTCACGCTCGGCAACGTCACCTCAATGGCCGGGCTGGGCGACGACAGCCGCTACGTGCAGATTTCGGCGCCGGTGCAGGCTGGCAATTCCGGCGGCCCCCTGTTCGACTACGACGGCAACACGATCGGCATCGTCTCGGCGAAGCTCAGCGCGCTCAAGATGGCCATCGCCACCGGCGACCTGCCGCAGAACGTGAACTTCGCCATTAAAGGCTACGTGATCGCGTCCTTCCTCGACGCCAACAAGATCAAGACCGCGCTGGCGCAGCACCATGAGAAGCCGATGGAGACGACGGCCATCGCGGAGATCGCGCAGGGCGTCAGCGCGTTCGTCGTCTGCCGATGAACTCCGGGAGTCGACCGATGCGACTGGTCTTGTTGTGCCTTTCGCTCTTGGCGACGACGGTGCAGGGCGGTGAGGCGTCGGCTTACAGCTGCAACCATCGCTACTACGTCAACCGCTCGGGCCACATCGTGCGCTCGCCCTCCTGCGGTGTACGCGGCGAAGGAACGCCCCACGCGATCTGCCGGGACGGCAGCACAAGCTACTGGGAACACTATCGCGGCGCGTGCTCGCATCACGAAGGCGTCGCCTCCTGGCGATGAGCCTATGGACCGGCGACTACCCAATAGTGACAATGTCGAACGGGGCTGTTGCGATCGAACCGACCTTGACCCCGAACGCCACCGTGATTTGTTCGCCTCCGCTATTGGAGGTAAAAATGTTCCCCTGGGGGCGGCGAGCCAAGGACGAGCGAGCACGCATCGACGCCGACGTAGGGGCGTTGATGGAAGTCGAAGCCGATCCTTATGGCGTCGTCCGCTCGCGCGAGCATGCTGCCGTCGATGAGTCCGAGGCGCGCCACTGGAGCCGCGTCGCGGTCGAGATCGCCAAGCGGACCGGACCGCAGGTCGGTCTGGACGCCGCCACGCGTATGGCCGAGCGACCGGGCGCCGTCGAAGGCGCGCCCGGGGGCCTCGAAGCGGAGCCATCCGAATCGCTGACGCTTATCGTCCGCAGCAATCAAGGAGGGTGCATGCCGCTGGTCTACAGACTGCAATTCCTGGTGCCGTCCGCCGACGGCTTGCGCGTCGTTTCGGAGCATGAGGTCCGGGCGCCGAACGCCGGCACGGCCATCGAGGAGATGGGCAGGGCGGTATGGCCGGCGCGCGCGACGGTCGCGCGTCTGGTCAACCTCGACGGCAAGGTCATCCTGGAAACGTCGCGGCCCAGGGAGTGAACTGCTGTCGATACCAGCGAGCAAACAAACGTTAGGCAGAAAGTCATCTTGCAATCCAAGCCTACGTCATCGCCTCCTATCCCGACGCCCACAAGAAGATCAAGACTGCCCCGATGCAGCACCATGAAACGCAGCTTGACACGACCGGCGTCGCGGATATGGCGCAGGCGGTCAGCGTGTTCCTCGTCTGCCGCTGAGCGCGGTGTCCAACCTCAAGACCGAATGCCTTCTGAAGCGAGACAAATTCCATAAAATGGTAATCGGTCAAACGCCCCAGCGTTAATACGAATCCCGGACGTTCGTGTTGGGTGAACCTTTCACGCTTTGCGTGGTCACAGAACGATTGAGATGCGTACCTTTTTTCGAAACTTCTTCCGTCGGGCGATCGTCACCTTCGCCTCCGTCGTCTCACTCACCGCTGGCGTCAACGCCGCCGAACCGTCCGCCTACCGCCTCGTCCCGCAGGTCGGTCACGGCGACCACGCCGATGCGATCGCGATCGCGCCCGGTGGCAAATGGTTCGCCACCGCCGGGCCCGCCGGCATCGTGGTCTGGGACATGCGGTCGGACACCGTGCTGCGTGAACTCCCCGATTCCAGGCACATGAAGTCGCTCGCTATCTCCCGCGACGGCGCCGTCGTCCTGGCGAAGACCCAGGACGGCAAGACCCTGGCTTGGAGCGCGGCCTCGGGAGAATCGATCACGCCAAGCTCGAAAGGCATCGCTACCGGCGAATGGAGCGATACCGAACATCCGGAGGTATCCGACCTGAAGTCCTCCAGGGACTACATCGCGAAGATCGGAGCCGAGCCGGTCCTCGCCGGCATGAAATCCGACATCAATCTCATGGTGCTGGGCACCAATGTGAGGAACGTCGTCGAGATCGACTACCATGTCGATAACGGGCCGTCCGTGACCGCCGCTTTCTTCAAGGTCAACGAACGTCGACTGTTGGTCAAGTACACGCCCCCTGACGGTGGCAACTGCGGCGAACCGCAGGGAACGTTCGCCTTCGATGGGCGCCATCTCGTCCTTTCCCCGACCGCATGGGACGCGTCCCACTTCTTCGCAGACGCCAAAGTTATCGACGCAGCGACCAAGCCGTTAAAATCCGTTTGGCAGCATTCCTGCCAGGATTACATGTTCGCCAACATCGGGTTCGACGACGGACTCGTCTTGGCGCAAAACCTCCCCGAGGACCTGATCGTCTGGGACCCCATTTCGGCCACCGCCCTGGCGCGCTTCAACAACGTCAACACCGCCGCGTCCGACACCGCCGCGGCCATCGCCGTCAACCGAGCCCATGGCGTCGTCGCGCTGTCGGCCTTCGGGCCAGACGAGCGATACCCCGACGGCAACAAAGTCGGCGTCTCGATCGCGCGAAGCGGCAAGCAATCTTTCATTCGCACGCGCTCGGGCCCCAGCGAGGTCAGGCTGTCCCCCGACGCCCGCACCGTCTACGCGAAGGTCGGCGATCAGTGGCGCGCCTGGGATGTCGCGTCGAGCGTCAAGGTCGCCGTCGGCACCTTGCCTGCCGCGCCGTCGAAACCCGAACGCGGAGGCGACCGCCGGGAAGATGAGTGGACGCGCAACCATGCGTTTCGCAGGATCGACGTCGAACCTCTTAATTCCGAGCGATACAGGACCGAAGTTCGTGACGCGTCCAGACGCGTCACGATGGCCGTAAACGCGCGCCTGCACCTTTGCGCCGATTCGAAGCACGGGTGGAGCGAAGCGCGCTCCCGCGGACAGGGCATCGATTACTGGGACCTCGCCTCCGGGCGCCTGCTCTGGACGGCTTCGGACGCGTTCGCTGTATCCGGTAAGGAAACCGGTCTGCTGGTGGAGTTCGCCGACGGGCGCGTGAAGCTGTCGAAGGGCGCGGAATCCCTGGTCGCCATGGTCAAGGGATTCGAGCACCGCCCGTTCGACCCGAAACGCGATGCCGTCTTCATCGAGCGCTGACGTCGGCTCCGCCGCAGCTATCAACTAAGCTGACAATGCGATATTGGTGAATCTGGGGCATAGAGTCGATTTCTAGCTAAGGCCGTGAGAGCTTGAGCTTTTCGTGAAATCCAACAACAAGGAGGTTATCCACATCGTGCGCTGGCAGGCCCGGTGATGTCGGCAGTACCAAGGAAGTGAGTCTCGCCGCGGCGACGCGGCAGTGAAGAGCAGTCCTAGCGCGAAGATCTCTGCAACTACCCGTCTGTCTCTAGCTCTTGAACAGGTCTGACACGATCGCGGCACACCACCGGTAGGTCAAAGGCTTCAGCCCATCTACGATTTCGAAGTACGTTCGCCTGTCCAGCGGTCTCAGTTTGACGTGCAGCGGCTGAATTGTATCCATCTGAATTGCCGTGCAACCCTCGTTGAGTGAATAGGCGCCGTCGTCCAGAGACTTCATGCTTTCGATGTCGCAGTAGTCGTGGCCCAAACTAAATCCCTTGCCATCATAGGACGACACCGCAAACATCGGAGGATTATCGCAGGGAGAGCCTGTCTGGACATAGGCGCCGCGGTCGAGCGGAATAGGGATCGCCTCATGGCTTTGGGCTCTCGCTTCCGCGTCTGACAGCGCGGATGACTCGACTCCCCGGTGAGCACTGCAACGCTGGAAGCTACCCAGCCGCCCATCGAATTCGCCGAGGTTGCCGTTATTGACGATCACAATCAACGTCTGCCCCGTAAGGCGCGCCACCACTTTGGCGGGAAAGTAGGAAGCGCTTTCGGGGTCGTACGCCGCAAGCGTGCATTCGCCGCGCCAGGTTACGACATCCCCCGTTCGCGAAACGGAACGAAAACGGCACCCGAGTTCGCTCTGCCTCAACGAGAGCGGCTTGATCGTGATCTTGTTTCCTGTGCAGGACGTGCCGATGGACGCCCATTCGCCAACGATGCTCGTCCCCGCGGCTCGCGCGTGAGAACCGCACGTCAGTGTCGCAATCATCGCCGCGACCGCCAAGGCTCCGCGCGAGCGGGACTGTTGCATAAGGGCCTACCTCAATACACATCAGTGGAAGTTGAACGCTTCTATCCGCGCAGCCACGTTTTGACTGCGACTGTGAGAATTCATGCGTCGGGCCTTCCTCGCATGAGTTCCTTGATCAATACTCGGCGCATTTTGTCGAATTGTAATTGCCTTCTGTAGTCGCGAGAGGGATCGCCGCACGCTCCCGCAGACATTTGGCTGACGGCAGAGGGCCGACGCATGACCGACGACGCCGGCGGTGGCGTCGGTTTCAGCTGCGTCATGCAGACGTACAATTTACGCAACCTCGCGACGAAAGCCATCATACCGTGGCGATCGGCGTCACAGGCGAGCCGACGGCGCCCGGCAGACGCAATGGTGGCGCCGTTAAGAGAAAGCGGGCGCGGCCCGCCGCGCGCAACCAGTTGGCCAGCGGCGTCAAATGCCAAAGCTCGCCAAGATGAATGCCGTTCTTGAACAGGCAATGTTCATGCAGCGGCAGTGTAGAACAGCAAGCCTCGGGACTCGCCGCCGCGGGGTGGGCTTCGACGGCGTAGTTGTCCGCGATGAGGACCGCGAGCCCGCTGGATGAAATCCAGTTCAGCAGGCGCGTGTCGCGCCCGTTCAGCGCCGTGCAGCTTCCATGCAGAACCTTCGGGTCGGGGTCGCGCCTCATATCGAGGAGGCGTTGGGCAAAGCCGGTATGGAAGCAGACCATGTCGCCGGGCTCGACTTCCACGCCGTCGGCTTGCATGACCGCCTTGAGATCATCATAGCCGACGCGCCTGTGCTCGTCGCCGAAATGGGCGTGCAGATCGATCATGACGCCGCGCCCTTGCACGCCGTGCGTGGCCATATTTTCGATGCCCAGGGCATGTGCGCGGGACGTGCTTTCGGTTCCATTCAGGCCCGCTCCGGCGCTGTCGGTCGGCCCGACGATCTCCGCGGCCGCGCGGAACCCGTTGTAGAAGACCTTCTCCGCGACCCCGTCGCCGTCGGCGTCGAACAGCGCGCCGACGTGCGCGAGGCTGTCCCATTGCGTCGAATATTGCAGATGCAGGATGGCGAGGTCGTCGTTGATGACATCGGTGCAGCCGACGTCGGCGGGTGTACAGTTGAAGTTGGGGCGCCCGTCGCGCAGAGTCGGGCGAAGCGCGGGAGGATGGCGGCGCGGATTGAGCAAGGCGCCGCCGGGATAGTCGAGGGGCAGGCTGAGGCAAAACGTCAGACCCTCTTTCGCCTCCGCGAGACCCTGGCGGGTCTTCTCCTGCGTGATCAGGTTCAGCCGCCCACGCTGATCGTCGGGTCCGAAATCGCCCCAGTTCGATCCCGGCGGTCGGTTTCGCCAGCGTCGCGTGCTCATTCGCTTGTTTCCTCACCGTTGTTTTGATTCGAGCAGGCGTCAGCCCGCGCCGAGCAGAGCTTCCTCCAGTAATTCCAGCGCGACGTTTGCGAACGCGACCATGTTGGCTGCCCTGTCGCTCGATCCCGTTTCCAATGTTCGGCTTGCCGTCCGCCTGCCCGAGACGGCGAAACACGCGTGGCCAGCGGCGTCCCCATACCGGTTGCCGGCAGGACCAGTCGCGCCCGTCTCAGCGAGGCCCCAATCGGCGCCCAGACGATTTCGGATCGTCTCCCCGAGCAGGCGCGCCATTGGTTCGGTGGCGGAACGGATGTCGCCCAGCTTGTCGGGCGTCAGGTCAAGCAGCGCGCCTATGGATTTTCGTGTGTAGATCACACCGCCGCCGAGGACGTAGGCCGACGCGCCGGGGATCGTCAGGAGCGCCGCCGAGATCAATCCGCCCGCCGAGGACTCGGAGATCGCAATGGTCTCCTTCTGGGCGATGAGCCGATCGGCGATTCTTCGCACCCGATTGCTGTCAATTCCGTCCGAGTCGAACATGCGATCCTTCCGAACATCGGGCGAGGCCAACGATCGCTGCGGGACCGAACGTCAGGGCCAGCATGCCCTGACGGCACGACGTCCCAGGGCATGCAACCGTCGGCCAGCCTCAGTACCCAACCGCGCATAGTGTTTTCTTCAACGCGGGAACATATCTATGCCCGAAGCCGCGCGCTTGCCAGAGCCTTGCCGGCAGGAGCCGTTTGACGGCTATATGCAGGGCCGCAAGGAACCGGAATATGCGCCCGAAGAGAGCGACACACGTTTTGGTCGATCAGGTTCGGATCACCCGCGAAGGCGAGATCGCCACCATCGACCATGCCGACCCAAATCTTTCGGGGGCGCACCTCACCGTCGGGCCACAGATCGCTTCGATGAGCGACGCCGACATCGTCGATTTGTACAACGACATCCTCAATTCGCGATGGGCGAGCTTGCAGGCGTGGGACAAGACGGTCGGCGAGGAACCGCCAGGCGAGCCGCAGATCGATTACCATGAGAAGTCAGGTTAATGGGCGCCGCGCGGCGAGGTCCTCCGCTGCGTCATCGGCAGCGGCGGCCCAAACGGCGAGGTGGTCATCCATATCGACGGTCGGGAGTTGTCGCTGAAAGAATTCGGGCGGCTGCTCAGCGTTCTTGCGAGATGGGGATGCGGATCGCGTTCGTTCCCGAGGAGTTCCTGACGGACAACCCGAACGTAAAGGTCCGCAAGCCGGCGAAGCGAAAGCGCTGATGTGGAGCGAGCGTCCGTAAGCGCTGCTCTGAGTTGCGTAAGGGCGGGCGCGCTCAAAGTGGCGCGTCGTTCTATACCGGCAGTCGACCGGCGAGGCGCGCATTCGAAACCGCAGGGAATCGGCGACATCGCCGTCGGTGCGCCTTTCGCTGATTTCCGGCGTCAAGTTTCGGGGAAGCCTTCATCGGAACCGGTGGCTCGGCGGTCGCGCGGCTGTTGCCGTCCACCAACACGGGCGATAGCCTGACTGCCTCTATTTCCGGCTGCGAAGGCATGGCACGCATAGTGCAACTCGACCTGTTCGGCGACCGACCTGACCTCGGCGGCCCGCTGAACGGCGCCTTCAGGAAGACCGTTGAGCCTGAACGCCTGTCTGTTTGCGTCGCGGCGGCATCTATCAAGCGCGTTTGTCTGCCGTGAGCATTCGGCGAATTGCGGCAGGTTGGTGCGGGTCAACTTCGCCGCTCCTCAGTTGCTCGGCCCAAACATCGAGCATTCCTCTCAATTTTTCCATTCCTCCGTGCCCCAACTCGTTCGCGACTATCTCCCGATCTTTAAGCCTGCCCAAAGCCAATTCGACGATGACGCTCTTCGGTTCTTTCGGAACATACGTTTCCACCTCTGATCCCCGCAACGAATCAAACATCGATTGCGTGATCCCGGCAAACCAAAACAGTACTCTCTTCTCGGTTTCTTCGCTCGACATTTTCTTACCCTGGATCGGAGCCGGCAGGTCCATTCTGCGTGAGAGACTAAAGGTGCAATATACACCTTTCGATTCGGTGAATACGTTCGACAAGATCCTTTCTTCATTGCGGATTGCGCCGACCCCGGCCAGCAAATCCAATACTGAAGCAAGCTACGTGAACAGGATCTCATAAAAGCCGGTTGGGTTGACCCAACGGAACGCCGTCTCAAGCTTAGTGCCGAAGACGGGTGGTCCTATAAGAGTCCTGAGATGTTGGGTCGTGGACCCCATTCAAATCGAGCAGTGTGGACGCGGTACGGCGAAAGATAAAATACGCTCCAACCAAAGAAGCGAATCCTTTCCTCTGACTTCATCTCTCCAGTCCAAATGTTGGGACGATTCGTGGATAATTAGGCGATCCGCGACGAGGGTCTTGTGGGTCCCTTCTGCGCATGTGGAGTGATCATGCCGACGCGAAAGTTCGATACCATTCTTGCAGCCAGCGACATTGTGCGCCCTGGCCTCTTGAGGCAAGTGATCGAATGGATGAGACCGCTTGCGCCTCACGCGGAACTGCTTGAACCTTGTATCCTACCAAGGGTGCTGGATGCATTGAATATTTTGACGGAGGAAGATGCGACGTTCGAGAAGTTTTGCTTCGAAACCACCATAAGCGTGCGGCGCGGAGATAAACAGCCTTGGCAGCATTTCAGCACTTACGAATTGCCTGAAATCGCCCGGGAACACTTGGAGGCGTTCGTCCGCATTAGGCTTCCCAATTCCGACAGCCTTCGAGACAGGCTCGACGGCGAAGCGCCTTATGTTCTCAACCCTAAACACGGGGCAGTAACCGACGATTGACCGAAAAGGCGCATGTCGATCTGCCGGGTACTCAAGAGCCTTGCCGTGAGCACGGTTCCGTCCTTGTGACGGAAGCGCCGGAAATAGGATAAGCCTCGTTGCCGATGTTGCTCGGCGGTATGCCGCGGGGACCAAGATCCCGCGGAAGCCGTCGTCGGTCAGTCACTCCTCCCGCAACCCAGACGACCCGCCCACCCTTGGCGACGTCGCCGACGACCTGCTCCAGAAGACCGAAACCGGCATCATCGAGCAGGCGTTCGTATTCGACAGCCTCCAGGATGGCGTGATAGTGCGGGTCGTCGTGATAGGCGCCGATGGCCTCGCCTCGGGCTGGGCCGGCGTTGAACATCAGCAAGGCGCCCGGCGTAGCGCGCGCCGATCGGCGTCCCAATTGCGCGCGTGGCGTTCGTAGTGGCCGGTGATCAAGTCGGCGAGATTCTCGTCGGAAGGCATGTCGCCGAGTCCGTGGCAAGCGGCTAAGTTCGTGGCGCCGTTCGCGATGTTAGCAGGCGCGCGCCGACTTCGGCGACATTCACGCCGCGAGGACGTTCTGGGATAGGATGCGCGCGGCGGCTACGCCCGTCAGGATCACGATCCGACCGTCCTTGTCGAGCACTCGGATCTTCGCGCCGCGCTGGGCTTCGGCGGCCATGGAGGATACATGCGGCCAAGCGGCCTTGATGTCGTGCAGATAGATCGAGCGGCGCGAGGTGGTGACCACCCCGTCGACGGAAATCTCGAAATCATATCTTCCCGCAGACACTGTTATTTCCTTCAGATCAATCGATGCCGTCGCCTACCGGGCACTGATGTCGATAGCATGAATGACGCTTCCGCAAAGATGAATTCAATTTGAGGCGGCGGCGACGAACATTTTTGACCGCCAGTTCGCGGAGGAATACTGCGATTCGAGCGAGGGAAATCGGAATGTATCAGTAGACATCCTTAAGAAGTCGTCTCGACTAGAGTGTTGCCGAGGATTCGGCTATGCCGTGATGGGGCGGAGTTCTCGGAGATTCGAGAGATGATGGCAGGCCGCATGTCCGACGTGATCGAGATGGCTCCGTTCGCGGGCTGGTCGCCCACAGAAATGGAATACAGCCGCCGGATCAGCGCCTACCTGGGCCTCTCCGTGGAAACGATCATCTCCATGGCCAGGACCGGCGCTAAACAGCCGAAATCAAATCGGCTCGGTGAGCGTCGCCCGTTCGAAACCGCTCGGCCTCGGCGCGCAGCGTTTTCGTGATACCCCCTGAATCCTTCAAGGCGTGACGCAGATCGTCTCCTCTCCCGTGCGCCGGATGTACCGTTCGCCGAGCGGCTGAAGGAGGGCGCGATGACCGGCACGACGATTTTTCTCGGCAAGCTGCTCGGGCTCTACCTCGTCGCAATCTCGCTCGGCATGATCGCCAACCGCTGGCGCACGATGGCCGCGTTTGACGATATGGCGCGCAGCGGCCCCTGGATGCTGTTCTCAGGGATGGCGGCGACCGCCGGCGGCCTGGCGATCGTGGTGGGGCATCAAATCTGGACGGGCGGCGCATTGCCCGTGCTGGTAACGCTGACGGGCTGGTCGGCGCTCCTGAAGGGGCTGACGCTGCTGCTCGTTCCCGGCGATCGGATCTCCGCGGCCTACAAAGGAGCCGGCTTCGAGCGCTATTTCGGCGCGTGGATGGCCGTCGCGCTGCTGCTCGGCCTCTGGATGGCCTTTCTCGCGTTCACGGCCTGAGCGCCCGCGGGAAGCGCGACGCGCCTATACGACAAAGGCGCATCGGGAGGTGCCTACGCCCTGCCGCCGGCGATCAGCCTGAAGCGCCGCCCGACCTTCGTGGGCAGGTCCGGCGGCCTCGGGTCGACCAGGTCCGGGAGATAGGCCTGGCATCGGCGCCCCGGATGCCGCTCCCTGTTACGCGCGCACGCGCCGGCGATCGCATCGAGCACGTCGGACATCGCCATTTCCGCGCCGAAGCGTTCGGCGAGAACCGCGAGCCTGTACCGCCCCAGGCGCGGGCAGACGCGGCAGGCGAAGCGAACGACCACGTACTGGTAGTCGCGCAGGCGGAGGGGCGGGTCCATCGGAACAGAATGGGAACGTGCGGACCGGCGTCAAGGCGCCAAATGGGCTCGGTGAGTGGAAGCACCGGATAAGCGAAGCCAAATTCGAGCCCCGTGAATGGTCTTCGGGCCGCCCGCGAGCGGCGACAAATGAGAATGCTTGGCGTCTAGGCGGCCTCGGCTCGCCGAGAGAAAACCCCCGCGTCAGGCTGAAGGAAATACCGCCCCCTCTTGACTCTTTCCTTAATCTTTTGGGCAAGCCGACTCGGTTTCCAGGCGGGGTCCCGCCGGGTTGCTTCAGCGGCCACTTCAGGAGGCAGCGCCGCGAAGATGGCGTCGACCCCGAACGTTCGGTCGCCCAACCATTCGAAGATTTCCTGCATCACCCGATTCCAAAAGGTGCGGGCGCCGTCGCCCTCAGCGGAAGCGGGCTCCTGGATCGGCTCCTCGCGATAGGCGTCGGGCGCCGGCGCCCTGACAGCCATCATCTGCTCAAGCGCATCCGCCCGGGAAGACGCTTCGGCCAACGCCAGCCTAAGCGCATCTCGTTCCGCGACGGCCTCCCTCGCTTTCTATTGGAGAGCCGCAGATGCGCTGCGCTGTCCGGCGCTCCATTTTTTCGGCGGCGAGCGCATCGTGTTTGTTCAGAAAGGGTTCGGGAAGGTTTTCCTTCGTTGGACGAGGATAGTAATCCCGCGCCATAGCCCACTCGACGTAAAGCGGGCCAAGCTCGGAAAACGAGCCTCCCTTGGCGAGCCGCTCGCGGATGGCGCGCTGCGAAGGCTGCCGCCCCTCGGCGCGGATTTCATCGGCTACTCTAAAGAATCGACTTTGTCGACCAATGGACCCCTCCAACCACCGGATCCTCGCTTGGGCTTCCCAGCGAACCGCGAACGTAGCGAGTAGCGCGTAGCAGCTGAATGCAGCGACTCGCTACGTGCTACATTCGACACGTCGAGCGGTTCGAGCACTGGCCCGCGACGAACTCTGCGCCGAAGCAACAACCAATCCGCAGCCGAATTCGGATCAATTCGACGCAAGTCGCCGGCGCGACATTCCGACGCGCTGCCCCGGCGAACTCCTCGAATTCCTCAAATTGTTCCGATTGCCGTAGCCCAACCTGAAGCCGTAGCGCCGAATGTCACCGGAAATTCAACCAACCTCAGGCGATCGGATGCCGGCAATTTCAGCGCTCGCGAGCGACGCGACCGAAGGCGGAGCCGCCGTATGGCCGCGGACCGACGTCGCCGACGCCATGTCCATCGCCGACGTCGGCGGCGTGTTCGGGATTTCCGACGCCGGCGTGGCCGCGCTTGCAGGCGCCGGGCTGCTGGAGGTTGCCGGCGCGCCGGGCGCCTTCTCCCGCTGGAGCGTCGACGACCTCGCCGAGCGGCTTTGGCGGGCCGCGCTGCCGACGTCGTCCGACGTCGCGGGCGTGCGCGTCTGCGAAGCGGTTGAGGCGGCGGGCGCCGGCTCCGACCGCTGGCCGACGGTGATCGCCGCCCTTTTGGACGGGCGCATCAACGCCTTTCGGCGGCGCGGCGCGTCCGGCGTGCCGGTCGTGGCCGCGCTCGTCGTGTCGTCGGAGCGCGTGGTAACCGAACTGGCGCCGACATCGGACAGCGCCGGCGAGGCGCCGTTCATCTGGACGCCGACGCCGCGTCGATAGACAGTTTAAAAAGGTACGGCGCTCAGAACCTGCATGTGATGGTCGTTGATGGATCGGCAGCAGCCTCTTGCTGAGGGAGCGGCGCATCACTGCGCCTCGCCACCAGTTTGGGCCGTCAATTCGCCCTTGCAGATCGGAGCGATTTTCGGCTCCGCGTCTTGCCATCTCAACGCGAAACGATGGCAGTAGCCGGTGATTGGCGGCGGCGCCCGGACGTCGCCGGACATCGACAATCCCGCGGCGGCCAATTGGCCATCGAGATCGACAGTGACATAACTCGGCGGTTGGAAGATCCATCGGACGGCGGTGACTACGACTCGTCCGTCCGCAGAACGATGTCCCTCGACGCTGTAGCAGCCTTCATTGGCCTTTGGTTTTCGCGGCGGAGGCGGATAGAAATGGAAATATCCGGAGAACGCCTCGCCCGCCTCCTTATCGATCGAAAGCGAGAGCGCCGTGGTCCCCTGAGCGCACACATACGAACCACGCCATTCGCCGATCATCGATCTCGGCTTGGGTTCGGGGCACGCGTGGAACGGCCAAAGCATGGCAACCACGAACAGGCAGGCGGCGCGGATCGTCGAGGCTGGCACGGCAGGCTCCAAGGCGAGGACGGCTATTTCACCGAAATGATCGCTCGCCGCAATTCCTCGGCGGCTTACGGGAAACTGGGACCTTCTGGTCCAAACCAAACGCTTGCTACCCAGGTCTGAAAGCCTCTGATGGGCGGTTTGCGGGCCTTCGCGCGTGATTTCTGCGCATTCTAAGCCGCTGATTTCGCAGATGCAGGCGGTCGGCGCTAAATTCTTGAATTGCGCGCGTCCGGACGGGCTTTGGCCGGGGGCGTTTGCCGACGATCTTGAGCTTCGGCGCGAAATATCTAAAGTAGCCCTGCCCCTGCCGGCGAAACCAATGACACGACCGCTCCGAAAGCCGGGATACGATTGCTGCGACGGCGACGGCTGCGCGACCCGCTAGCCGCGCGTCCCTCGCATCCGTCCAGCTTCCCGTTTTTTGGAGTACGAACCTATGAACGCGCCCGCGCGCTCGTCGCCTGCTGCCTTGCTCACGATGGCCTGCGCCTTTTGGGGCGGCGCAACCGTTCTCAACAAAGCCTTGCTCGCCTCGGCTCCGCCGCTCGCGTTGCTAACGCTCCAGCTCACGGCAAGCGTCGTGGCCTTGTGGATCGTCGTCGCCGTGAAACGCGCACCTTTGCCAAGCCCGCGTCACCTCATTCCGCTTCTCGCTCTCGGCCTGCTCAATCCGGGCATTGCCTACAGCCTCAGCCTTATGGGGCTCGCGCGCGTATCGGCGAGCATGACAACGCTGCTTTGGGCAAGTGAACCTCTTCTGATCGTTCCTCTCGCGGCGCTCCTGCTGCGCGAGGCGGTGACGTGGCGGTTCGTTGCGGTTCTGACGCTCGGTCTTCTTGGAGTAGCGCTCGTCGTCGGTCTCATCGGCGACCTGACGACCGGGGATAGCGACGCGGGCGGCGTAATTCTGCTGTTGCTCGGCGTCTTATGTTGCGCCCTTTACACCGTGTTGTCGCGCGCGCTGGTCGGCGTGGCCGACTCTCTGCCGATAGTCGCTATCCAGCAAAGCGCCGGGGCGCTCTACGCCGCCGCTACGCTCGCATTGGGTACGCGCTTCAGTTCGATTCATGAGTTGGTCGCACTTCCTCCTGCGACTTTTGCGACGGCGGTGGTTTCGGGTCTCCTGTACTACGCCGCGGCGTATTGGCTCTACCTGACGGCCCTACGCTCCGTTCCGGCAGGCGTGGCGGGTGCGTATTTCAACGTCATCCCGGTTTTTGGGGTGGGGTTCGCCGTCATCTTCCTCGGCGAGACGCTAACGTTTTCACAATGGCTCGGAGCCTTACTCATAGGTCTGTCGGTGATCGGGCTGGTTCGACTGACACCCGAACACCCGGTGCCGAAGGCGACCTAACTTCGAGTCTAAGAAAACTCGCGCTTCGCCGAAAATGCGCTTCCGCCGAGACCGGCATTTTGGGGTTGGCCGACGCCAGGGACGGGCTCGGAAACGTCGCAGTTGACGCCCCTGTGGCAGAGCACCTCGACCCCGACGCCTGGATCCGGGAAAGCGCCGACTTGGCCAAGGGAAATGTATACGCGCCGTCGGTCGGCCCTGGAAAGGACGCGATATGCTGATGCGCGAATACGAAACCGCCGCCCGCGACAGGGCGCGCACGCGGGCCGTGGCGAGGATCGCTAATCTACTGAACGGCGCCTTGCACTAAACGACGCCGCCCGCGGTGCGCACGCGGCTGCCCGCCGGGCTTCCCCAAGGGGTCTCGCGACCGCGGGCGACCGATCTAGTTGCGGTCGATGCGTCCGGCGTAGCATCCCCGCTTGGCGTAGTGCGCTTGGATGTATGCGGCCCCGGGATTCTTGAACAGCCGCGCGATCAGCGCCTCGATGTCTGTGCCCTCAACCACGTCGGCGTCGACCATCATGTGCGACGCGTCGAACGCGCGCAATGACAATAGTCGCGAACGCAGCACCTGCGGAACTTCGCCGAGGCGGTCGTAAGGCTCCTCGGCGCCCTCGCGCACGAAAACGGCGTGACTGGCCCGATAGGGAGTGTCGCCGGTCTGGTGGCAATGGTTCAGGAGGAGGACCGTTTCTCCTATCGCGGCGTCGCGCATCTCGACTCGATCGGGGTATCCGGGATTGCGGTCGACGCGGTATCGCTTGACCCCAAGCTCCGAAAGCCGTTCGTCGGCGAGGCCGTACAAGGGGCGGAAGGGTTCGGGCGACAAGCCAGTGATACGAAAAGTCATGGAACAACTCCATTTGAGGAGCTTTTTCTTGCGTACCGTCGAAGCGGCGACCACCCGATAACGACGATGTCGACACGACCTGCGGCGCGTGTCCCCGCAAGTCGGCGAACGACGTGACGCCATCAGGCCCAACAGCGCAAAGCTCGCCAACAAAATAGGCCTGCCGGCAGTTGAGGCCGGCGAGCGCCGCCGCAATGTCGGGTTTCCTCGCAGTCCAGTTGAGACCGGTGCGGGTCAGCAACGCGCCCTCGCTGCCAACGATGCGCGCTTCAGCGCAGGAGCGCCTCAAGCCGTTGAAAGCCTCCCATCAGAGACACCGGCTTTCGTAAGCTCCGCTCACGTCGGTGAGAGCGCCCGAGGAATCGGCGCGCCACCTCACCCGAACGGTCTTCCGGCAAATCAGACCGTCCAAAACGAAGACGCTGGCGTTGGGCTCATCGCGACGGCGCCATTCGGGCGCAAATTTTTCGCTTTCGAGGTAAGCGATAAGGGCGTCCTCGCTCGAACCGACGGGAAATTGCGCCCGCACGCGGCTGTCGAATTCGCGGCTGAAGCCCGCCTCTTCGCCGGACAAGGTGGCGACCATGGCCGGAAGCGTGCGAAAGCTCCCGGCGAGCCGGCCTGCGGCAAAGGAAACCAACATCAGCGCGAGCATGAGCGCCGGCAGCAAGAAGCGGCGCATTCGATTTCCTCAGTTGGACGCGTCGCCCATGCCCAGAACAGACAAATCCTTAAGGCGCATCTCGTTCTTGATCGGATAGAACTTCGCCGCAACAACGCCGCTCTGCCCGTCCTTCGACACGACGTATTTCATGAACTCCAGAATAGCGGGGGACGCCGGCTTGGCTTTGGGGTCGTTCATGAAAATGTAGAGGTAGCGCGCGAGCGGATAGCCGCCCGAGTAAACCTCGTCGGGCGTCGTTTCGTGACATCGATCGGCCCGGGTGGCGGCCAAGGGAACCGTACGCACCCCCTCCGTAAGGTAGCCGATGCCGGAATAGCCGATTGCGAACTTGTCGCCCGCCACCATCTTGACGACGTCTTCCGAGCCGGACTGTTCTTTGAGTTCATCCCGGAACTCTCCGTTCGCGAGCACCGCCGCGGTGAACACGTCGTGCGTGCCGGACTGTGCGTTGCGCCCGAACAAGTGGATGGGCTGCGTTTCCCAATCGCCCGTGAGACCCACGCCACCCCAGGTGCGCACGTCTTTTCCGCCGCTATACAGATGCGTTTTCGAGAATATCTGATCAAGCTGTTCGATCGTCAGGCATGCGATCGGATTGTCCTTGTTGACATACACGGCAATGGCGTCGACGGCCACGACCGGCGCGATCGGGTGAGCCCCGAATTTCGCCGCCAGCGGTTGAAACTCCTCCGTGGTCATCAGGCGCGACATCGGCGCCAGCTGCGACGCGCCGCTGGCCAGCGCCGCCGGCGCCGTTCCGGACCCTTTGCTCTCGACAGAAAACTTCACGTTCGGGTTCAGCTTGGCGAAGCCCTCGGTCCAAATTCTCATGAGGTCTCCGAGTGTGTCGGAGCCCACCGAGGATATTGTCGCATTCTCGACGGGCTTGGCTTTGTAGGGCGGAAGCGCGGGATCGAGTTCGACGGCCAACGCGGGTCCGAACACGGCCAAGCCAGCGGCGACAACGGCCCCAAGGGACGAGACTTTCATGGATTCCTCCGCAGGCGAAATTTGACGGTCGAGTCAAAAATATATCTGTTATTCCAGATTTAACGATATTAATACGACAGGCCGGTGACAAGGTTTGGGCTTTCGTGTCGGCGAGCGGGGCGCCAGAATTTGCCAACTCCCCCCGAATAGTGGTGTTGTCCGAAGGTTCTTAAATCGCCGCCACCTTCACTCCCGGTTGCGGCTTGCCAACCGCCTCCAGGCGCTCGCTGTACCGATCCGTCAGATACCCCGAGCGATCTCGGCTCAGCAGCGTGAACTTCATCAGTTCCTCCATCACGTCGACGACGCGTTCGTAGTAGGGCGACGGCTTCATCCGCCCCGCCTCGTCGAACTGTTCGTAGGCTTTGGCGACGGAAGACTGGTTCGGGATCGTCAGCATACGCATCCAACGACCCAGCACACGCAACTGGTTCACGGCGTTGAAGGACTGCGATCCACCGCTCACCTGCATCACAGCGAGCGTCTTGCCCTGAGTGGGTCGGACCGCGCCTATGGCCAACGGAATCCAGTCGATTTGCGCCTTCATGATGCCGGACATCGCGCCGTGCCGCTCGGGGCTCGTCCAGACTTGGCCTTCCGACCACGCCGAACACTCTCGCAGTTCCGCGACCTTGGGATGATCCACCGGCGCCCCGTCGGGTAGAGGCAGTCCCCGCGGGTCGAAAACTCGCGTTTCCGCGCCGAGGTAACGCAACAGACGCTCGGCTTCGAGCGTCAGGAAGCGGCTATAGGAGCGTTCGCGGAGCGACCCGTACAACAGAAGGATGCGGGGCGGATGGCTTGCGCGTCGGGTTGGCTCCAGCAGATCCTTGTCAGGCGACGTCAGAAGCGCCGTATCGAGATTGGGCAGGTCGTTCACGATGCGCGGACCGACGGCTTCGCAGCTACCGGATCGACCGTCTTGATCCCGCGCTCATACCAGGGCTTCGACCGGTTCACGATCCAGACTACGGAGAGCATGACGGGGACTTCGATAAGCACGCCGACGACCGTCGCGAGCGCCGCGCCGGAATTGAAGCCGAACAGGCTGATCGCGGCGGCGACCGCGAGTTCGAAGAAGTTGCTGGCGCCGATGAGCGCCGACGGTCCCGCGACGCAGTGCTGTTCGCCGCTCAAGCGATTGAGCACGTAGGCGAGCCCGGAATTGAAATAGACCTGGATCAGGATCGGCACGGCAAGCAGCAGGATCACAAGCGGTTGCGCGAGAATTTGCTCGCCCTGAAAGCCGAACAGCAGCACAAGCGTCGCCAGAAGCGCGACGAGCGACAAGGGCTGGAGCGTCCCCAGCAAACGCGCCAACCCCGCAGGGCCCGCAGGGCCCGCTTGCGCCAGAACCCGGCGGCGAAGCAGTTGCGCGACGATCACGGGTACGACGATGTACAGCACGACCGAGAGGACGAGCGTGCCCCAAGGCACGGTGATCGCCGAAAGACCCAGCAGCAGGCCGACGATGGGCGCGAAGGCGAACACCATGATCGTATCGTTCAGCGCCACCTGCGTCAGGGTGAAGTGAGGCTCGCCCTTGGTCAGGTTGCTCCACACGAACACCATCGCCGTGCAAGGCGCGGCGGCCAGGATGATCAGGCCGGCGATGTAAGAACTGATCTGTTCGACCGGTAGGTAGGGCCGGAACAGGTAGCCGATGAAGAACGCCGCCAGCGCCGCCATGGAGAACGGCTTGACGGCCCAATTGATGAACAGCGTGACGCCGATCCCCCGCCAGTGCTGCCGCACCTCTCCGAGCGCGGCGAAGTCGATCTTGATCAGCATGGGAACGACCATGAGCCAGATCAGCAGCGCGACGGGAAGATTGACCTTCGCGATTTCCGCCGCGCCGATCGCGTGGAAAATGCCCGGCGCCAAGTGTCCGAGCGCGATGCCCACGACGATGCAAAGCGCGACCCACAAGGTCAGGAATCGTTCGAAAATCGACATGATCGGATCCTTTAAGCCGTCGCCACGCGCCGACCGTGCTCATCGACAACCCGCTCGCCGTCTTCCTTGACGAACTCGCCGCGTTGCGCCGGCAACAGATCGAGAACTTTCTCCGAGGGGCGGCATAGTCGAACGCCCTTGGGCGTGACCACCAGCGGGCGGTTGATCAGGATCGGATGTTCGCCGATGGCGTCGAGCAATGCATCGTCGGACAGCGAGGAATCGCCGAGACCGAGATCCTTGTAGGGAGTCCCCTTCTCGCGCAGGACGTCGCGCACGCTCAGGCCGGCGCGGGCGAGCAGTTGCGTCAACAGCAATCGCGTCGGCGGGCATTTCAGGTATTCGACGATGTGCGGCTCGATCCCGGCGTTGCGGATCATCGCGAGCGTGTTGCGCGAAGTTTCGCAGGCCGGGTTGTGATAGATGATGACGTCCATCACGCGGACTCCGGTCGGCGATGGCTCGCGCCTTCGAACGCGCCGATTTCCCTCAGTCGGCTGCCGAGCGCCAGATGATCGATGCTCCTGAGCGGCAGGTTCGAGAAGGCGGAAATCCGATTCTTGAGATAGCGGGTGGCGAGCACGAATGCCGCTTCCTTCTGGATGTCGGTCCCCTCGACAGCGGCGGGGTCTTCAATGCCCCAATGCGCGGTCATCGGTTGCCCCGGCCAAACAGGGCAGGCCTCGCCTGCGGCGGAGTCGCACACCGTGAAGACGAAATCCAATTCCGGCGCGCCGGGCTGCGCGAACTCGTCCCAGGCTTTGGAGCGCAATCCGTCCGTCGGGTAGTCCATCGCCTCAAGAACCTTAAGCGCGAAGGGGTTGACGACGCCCTTGGGATGGCTGCCCGCCGAAAAAGCGCGAAAGCGGCCCGCCCCGTCCTTGCGCAGAATGGATTCGGCAAGGATCGAGCGGGCGCTGTTGCCCGTGCAGAGAAACAGGACATTGTAGACGTGATCAACCATGACGTGCCTCCTTGGGCGGGCAACAGGGTGCGAGATCGGCGATCAGCGGCGCACAGATCTCCGGTTTGCCGCCGCAGCAATCCTTGAGAAGGAACAGGGTGACTTCGCGAAACCGATCCAGATCGGCGCGGTAGATGATGGAGCGGCTCTGCCTCTCGCCGCTGACGAGGCCGGCCCGCGCCAAGATGGCCAAGTGGGTCGACATCGTGTTCTGGGGAACGCCGATGAGGCGCGCCAACTCCCCAGCGGGGACGCCTTCCGGCTCTCGACTTACCAGCAGCCGGAAGGTGTCGAGGCGGGTGGCCTGCGCCAGTGCCGAAAGCGCATCAATGACGTCGATTGTCTCCATAGTTCTAGAATAGCCGATGCGATGGGCGAGGGCAATGGGGAATTTCGCGCCGGAAATGTAGCGGCTACCCCTCTCGAAGCGCACTCGCTTGGGCAAGGACGAAGTCCGCGATCCCTTTCGCGTCGGCGAGATCGAGGATCGGGACCGTCAGCCCTGCCAACGGATCGTCGCTGGCGACCGCGACGATGTCGGACCCCTCCCGCCACATGAGGTCGCGGCCTTCGCTCGGACGATAGACCTCTATCGCGGGATGGCGGTGGGTATGGAAGCCTTCGATGAGGACAAGGTCGACGGGCTGCATCCGGCGGATAAGGTCTTCGAGCGGCGGTTGGTCGTCGTCCGCGATTTCGTGCATGAGCGCCCATCGCCCGTCGGAAACCAGCATCACTTCCTTCGCGCCCGCCTCCCGATGTCGAAAAGAGTCCTTGCCGGGGCGATCCAGGTCGAAACCGTGGTGCGCATGTTTGATGGTGGATACCGATAGTCCGCGGCTCCGCAACTCCGCGAGCAGCTTGACCATCAGCGTCGTCTTGCCGGCTCCGCTACGCCCCACCAGACCGAACACTTTCATCGTCGCTTCCAACCCGGATGTCGCGAGCCTTTAGCGGCATCCGCTGGTCATCGACAGTAGTGAGACGCGACCGCTTCGGCAACGTCGCAGTCGCTGTTTGGACTTCCGGACATGATCAAACGGCATGTTCGGAAATCCGAACATAGAATGCGCCCGCTCCACCGCGAATGCCCGCAATTGCTGGAGTTTCTTCTCGCCCATGACGTGGCGAAGTTCTTGCTGCCCTGGGACAGCGGCGAAGTCCGCAACCGGGAGGAGCGCAGAATGAAAAGATGCGACATGATGGTCGACGTCGGTCGTCGAAAGTTCTTGTCGGGGGCTAGCATCGCCATGGCGGGAGCGGCTGCGGCCACCGTCGCGGGCGCCGCGCCCGCCGCCGCACGGACCGCGAGCGCGCGCGTCGAATACCCTTCGAACCGTTTGGCGAACCTCGGCGAACTCAAGGTCGATTCGCCGATGGAAATCGCTTATCCGGACGCCGCTTCCCCCGGCGTGTTGCTCAAGCTCGGCGTGCGCGTGCCGGGCGGCGCGGGGCCCGACGGGGACGTTGTCGCCTACTCGACCCTGTGCCCGCACAAGGGTTTCGCGCTCGTCTACAAGCCTGGCGACCGCACCTTGAACTGTCCCGGCCATTACTCCCGTTTCGACGCCGAGAAACAGGGACAGGAAATCTGGGGCCACGCCACGCAGAACCTCGCCCAGTTCACCCTGCGTGTCGACGCGAAGGGCGACGTCTACGCCGAGGGCGTTGACGAACTGATCTATGGCCGACTGTCGAACGTGCTCTAAGGGAGACATCATCATGACGCTCAAGCGCCAAATCGACCGTCTGCCCATCATCCCGGCGGACGCCAAGGAATTCAACGTAACCTGCCACTACTGCATCGTCGGATGCGGTTACAAGGCCTATACGTGGGATCTGAACAAACAGGGCGGGACGGCGCCCGACCAGAACAAGTTCCACGTCGATCTCGGCAAGCAGCAGGACGCCCAGACCGTCGCCTGGTACGCGCCGTCGATGTACAACATCGTCAAGCAGGACGGCAAAGACGTCAATCTCGTCATCAAGCCGGACGTCGGTTGCGAAGTGAACTCCGGGCTCGGGTCGATCCGCGGCGCACGCATGGCCGAGAACCATACGTCCACCGTTCGCAACACCCAGCAGCAGCGGCTCACGGACCCGATGGTCTGGCGCTATGGCGAGATGCAGCCGACGTCGTGGGACGACGCGCTCGACCTCGTCGCGCAGGTTACCGCGGCGGTGATCGACGAGCAGGGCGAGGACGGCCTGATCGTCTCGATGTTCGACCACGGCGGCTCCGCCGGCGGCTACGAAAACACCTGGGGCACCGGCAAGCTCTATTTCGGCGCCATGAAGATCAAGAACGTGCGCATTCATAACCGACCGGCGTACAATTCCGAGGTCCACGCCACCCGCGACATGGGGGTCGGCGAACTCAACAACTGCTACGAAGACGCCGAACTCGCCGACACGATCATGGTCGTCGGCGCGAATTCCCTGGAGGCGCAGACCAACTATTTTCTCAACCATTGGGTCCCAAACCTGCGCGGAACCACGGTCGACAAGAAAAAGAAAGAATTTCCGGGCGAGGCGGTCGGCCCGGCCAGGATCATCATCGTCGACCCCCGCCGGACGGTCACCGTCGCGGCCTGCGAATTGGAGGCCGGCAAGTCCAACGTCCTGCATCTCGCGATCGAGCCGGGGACGGACCTCGTCCTGTTCAACGCGATGCTGACCTACATCGCCGACAAGGGGTGGATCGACAAGGATTTCATCGCCGCCTCCACGCTGACCGCGGCGGCGAGCGGTCCCGACCTGATCGCGCGCCCCGGCGACAGTCAAGCGAAAGGCAACGATCTCACCGACTTCGTCACGGCGCTCGCGGCCAACCGCACCACCCTCGCCGACGCCTCGAAGACCACCGGTTTGAGCGAAGCCGACATCGTCAAGGCTTGCGAGTGGTATGCGGCCCCGAAGGCGGACGGCAAGCGCCGCCGCACCATGACCGGATACGAAAAGGGCCTCATCTGGGGCAACGACAACTACCGCACCAACGCCGCCTTGGTGAATCTCGCCTTGGCGACCGGCAACGTGGGTCGTCCTGGCGGCGGCGTCGTGCGGCAGGGTGGCCATCAGGAGGGCTACGTGCGTCCCTCCGACGCCCATGTCGGACGTCCGGCGGCTTACGTCGACCAGTTGCTCATCAACGGGCGTGGCGGCGTGCACCACATTTGGGCCTGCGACCACTACAAGACGACCTTGAACGCCATGAAGTTCAAGCAGTCCTACAAGCGCCGCACCGACATGGTGAAGGACGCGATGAGCACGGTTCCCTGGGGCGACCGCAAGGCGATGGTGGCGGCGATCCTGACCGCCATCCGGCAGGGCGGCCTGTTCTCGGTCGATGTCGATATCGTGCCGACCCAGATCGGGCAGGCCTCGCACGTCTGGCTGCCCGCCGCGATCTCCGGCGAGATGAACCTGACTTCGATGAACGGCGAGCGCCGGATGCGGCTGACCGAGCGCTACATGGACCCGCCGGGACAGGCGATGCCCGACTGCCTGATCGCGGCCCGCCTCGCCAACAACCTCGAACGGGTGATCCGCGCCAACGGAAAGGCCGGCTACGCCGACCAGTTCAAGGGATTCGACTGGAAGACGGAGGAGGAGGCGTTCCTCGACGGCTACGCCAAGCACGCGGGCGGCGGCGAGTTCGTGACCTACGACCGGCTGCGGGCGATGGGGACGAACGGCTTCCAGGAGCCGGCGACCGGCTTCAAGGACGGCAAGATCGTCGGCACGAAGCGGCTTTACACGGACGGGAAGTTCTCGACCAAGGACGGCAAGGCGCGCTTCATGGCGACGCCATGGCGGGGCTGGGTCGCCGCGGGCAAGGCCGAGCAGAAGGAGAAATACGCCTTCCTCATCAACAACGGGCGCGCCAACCTGATCTGGCAGAACGCCTTCATGGACCAGGCGAACGACTTCGTCATGGACCGCATGCCGTTCCCCGTGATCGAAATGAACCCGGAGGACATGGCCGAACTCGGCGTCAATCAAGGCGACCTCGTCGAGGTCTATAACGACGCCGGCGCGACCCAGGCCATGGCCTACCCGACGACGACGGCCAAACGGAAGCACACCTTCATGCTGTTCGCCTATCCGACCGGCGTGCAGGGCAACGTTGTCAATGCTGGCGTGAATGAACTGGTAATCCCCGACTACAAACACAATTGGGCGAACATACGGAAGATCGCCGACGCGCCCGCGACCACGAAGAAGCAGTCGTTCAAGACCCGCGAATACTCGGCTTGATCGCCGATCTTTGAGCGAGGCCGCGGGCGACGCAATGCCGCCCGCGGTCGCTACTTGGCGAGGCCGTCGATGGCGATTCCGTGCCGGCGCATCTTCTCCCACAGCGTCGTGCGGGCGACCTCCAGTCGCTTGGCGGCCTCGCCGATCTGGCCGCGCGTTTCGGCGAGCACCCGCTGAATCTCCCGGCGTTCCGCCGAGTCCCGAACGGCGGCCAGCGAGACGTTGGGAACGGCACGCTCGGCGCCGGACCCGCACGACTCCGGGAACAGGTCGCGAGGCATCAGCCAGGGCCCCGCGGCTAGGCTGACGGCGCGCTCCAAGCGGTTGCGAAGTTCGCGCGCGTTGCCGCGCCAGGGGTGGGCAAGGGCAAGCTCCTCCGCCAGCGAGCTTATCCCCCGCAGTTCGGTGTCTGCCTGCGCCGCGAACTGCTGGAAAAAACGCGACATGAGCCAGGATATGTCCTCGGGGCGCGCCCGCAGCGGCGGCGTTTCGACGATCACCGCGTTGATCCGATAGAGAAGGTCCTCGCGGAAGAGGCCGCGCTGCACGCGATCGGAAAGGTTCTCGCACGTAGCGCAGACGATGCGCGCCCGCAGCGGGATGGCGGCCTCCCCGCCCACGCGGTGAAACGAGTGCTCCTCCAAGACACGCAGGAGCTTGGTCTGCAACGCCATAGGCATGGAACCGATCTCGTCGAGGAACAGCGTCCCCGACCGAGCCCTTTCGGCATAGCCGAGATGGCGCTGATGCGCACCGGAGAACGCTCCGCGTTCGTGCCCGAACAACTCGCTTTCCATGAGTTCCGACGGGATCGCGGCGCAGTTCACGGCCATGAACGGCTCGCGCGCGCCCGGCGAGGTTTCGTGCAGGAAACGCGCGCAGACCTCCTTGCCGGTTCCGGTTTCGCCGACGAACAGCACCGGCAGCGAGCGGGACGCGAGACGCCGCAGCAACCCCTCGATTTGCAGCATGGCGGGAGAGGCGCCGAGCGCTCCCGTCCCCGTCTCGCGCCCCGCCGTCGTTAGGGCCGCCCGGGTCTTGCGGAAGAGCGTGTCGAGGTCGAAGGGCTTCGTCAAATAGTCGAGGGCGCCGGCGCGCACCAACTCGACAGCCTGGGATATCTGGCCGAAGGCCGTCATGAAGATGAAGGGCGGCGCGGCGGTCTTGAGGTTCGTCCGCCGGAACACGTCCTCTCCACCCATGTCGGGGAGACGGATGTCGCAGATCACCAAATCCGGCGCCTGCGAAGATATCGTGTCGATGGCCTCCTGGCCGGTATGGGCCCAGACAGTCCGCCAGCCTTCGAGTTCGAGCGCGCGTTGGAGCGACTCGCCCATGATCGGATCGTCCTCGACCAACGCGATGCGTCCGCCGGGTTCAGACATGGAGGGTCTCCTCCGCCGCAATGGCGCCGGCGGGCTCGCTTTCGACGTCTCCGATCGGCCACGCGATCCGAACGATGGTTGCGAAGCCGCTCCGCCGGCGGATCGTGATCGTTCCACCTGCGTCCTTGACGAGGCGCCGCACCACCCAGAGGCCGAGGCCGCCCTCCAATGTCGTCGACTCGTCCGGCGCCAGCAGCAGGAATTTTTCGATCGCCTGCGGCAGACCGGGACCCTGGTCGCCGACGCCGACGACGAGCGACCGCTCGGCGAGGAAGGCGCGCAAGCGAACGGTTCCCCCCGTCCGGCTCGCAGCGCACGCGTTGATCAGCAGGTTGAGCGTCGCCTGCCGCACCGCCTCTGCGTCGACCTCGACGACGCCGCTCACATCGTTGATCCAATCCAGTGTGATGCGCTTTCTGGCTGCTTCCGGCTCGACGAGCAGCCGCAGGTCGTCGAGATCTACCGCCTTAAGGGACCGGCCCGGAGCCGCGCCGCGGTGGGTGATCAGCGTGGACCCGACGATGTTGCGGATGTGGGTCAGCCCTCGGCCCAGCAAATCGAGCGTCGGTTCGCGCACCTTCGGGTCGTCGCCGTGGCGCTTCATCGTGTCGAGTGCGTTGAACAGGCCGCCAAGGGGATTGTTCACCTCATGCGCCATCGCCGAGGCCAGCTTGCCGATGAGCGCGTATCGCTCCTGCGCCGCGATCCGTGACGTCAGCGCCTCCCGCTCGTTCACGGCGCGCGCCATGGCGTTGAAATGGCGGAACAGGCGTTCGAACTCCGGGGAAACCCGCCGCGATTCCGGCCCCGTGATTGGCTGCATATCGCCCGCCCGCACCCGCTCGATGTGTTCGCCGACTACGCTCAACGGGCGCAGCATGCGCTTGATCGCGTACCAGCCGACGACGGCGAAGCCGAACGCCAACGTGGCGTTCACCGCGATCAGCGTCCAGAGGACCTGGCCACGCACGCGAAGGAGGTCCGAGACGTCGATTTCCGTCAGGATGCGGCCCACCGCGACCCCTTCTTCCGCGAGCGTACGCGACGCCCATGCCAAGCCTTTGCCGTCCTCCATGACGAGTCCGTTCCCCTTCGGGAATTCGCGGGCGACGCCGGCGGGAAGGTCCGTCAGCACGGGGAAGCGGAAAGGGTCCGAAGCGGCGATGATCCGGTCGGACGTGTCGGCGACGACGGAGTAGTTCACCTTCAGCCCGCTGTAGCGTCCGCGGGCGCGATCAAGCGCGTCGAATGCCTCCCAGACGTCGCCCCGCACGGTAGCGGGCAAGACTGAGGCCGACACCCCGTCCATGTACGCGCCGGTCAGGTCCCGAAGGGCCGCGTCCTGGTCGGACTGGAGCCGATCGAGCACGACCTTCGACACGACGAGCGCTACAGCGATCACCAAGGCCGCCGCCAACAGCGGCGCCTTCCAGGCGAGCGGCAAGGTGGAGAACGGAGAGCGCCAGAGCATCAGCTTTGCGCCTTCACGACCAGCCACTTCTCAAGCGTGCCCCGGTAAAGTTCGGGTTCGGACGCCGTGAAGCCGTCGAGGTTGAGCGTCGCCAGGAGTTGGCGCCCTGACGGAGTAGCCGCCATGTCCAGGAAGGCGCGCGCGATCGCCTGTTGCAGTTTCTGGTCGCCGGCGGATTGGAGTCCGACGATCGGCGGAAAACCGAGTTTCTCTGACTTGTAGACGACGCGCACGGGGGCGACGAGGCCGGGCTCTCGCACCGCCAAGACGTCGTAGACGTAACCGTCGATGCTGCCGCTCTCGGCGAGACCCGACGCGACGGCGCGCACGACGTTGCGGTGCCCATACGTGAAAAAGCTCGCGCGAAAGAATTGGGCCGGCGTCGTTCGCTTCACCGCCAGCAGGTAGCGAGTGACGAGGTAACCCGACGTGCTGTCGGGGTCCGAAAATGCGTGCACGGTGCCGCCGATATCGTCGAACGAGTTCGCTTCGGCGCGCGGGCCGACCGCGACGTAAGTCTGATAGTGCGGCTCGCCGCGGAAAATCGGCGTCGCAAGCAAAGCCAGTCGGTCCTGGTTCTGCACGTAGGGACAGTCGCATATCCACGCCGCGTCGAGTTGCCCGGAGAGCAACATGGCCGTGATTTCCTGGTAGGTCCGGCGCTTGACCAGTTGCACCGGTCGGCCCAGACGCTGCGCCAGATAATCCCGCAGCGACGCCAGCAATTGGATATCAGAATCCAGGAACAACGGATTGACGCCGATGCTGACTTCGTCCGCGGCTCGCGCAGGGCCGGTTGCGACCGCGACCGCGGCGCCCAATCCGCCGCGGAGTACGGCCCGACGGGGAAAAAGAATCGGGCCGACTCCGTCTCCGCGTGCCGTTTCGCCAGGCATGGCGCCCCTCCCGATGCGGGCTGGTCGCCGGGCTTGCCGCGCGGCGCCACTTCGCTCGGGAACCCTATCATGCCTCTTCTCTGCGGCAATAGACGGCTTTCGCTTATGTTCGGCGAGTCGTCCCGGCGGTCTGCGTTTTCAGATCGCAGGCAACGGCGCATAGCCAACGCGCTCCATCATCGCTTCGAAATAGCCGCGCACCCGGGGCGGAAAGCGCAGCCCCTCGACGACCGCGGCGGAGCGCAACAGCGGCAGCACGCGGACGTCGTCGAGCGAAAGGGCCCCGTTCACCGCCGTCGGGCTCTCGACCAGCCGGTCCAGCGCTTCGAGGTCCGGCTCCAGTTCTTTCAGATACCGCCGGGTGTTCGCGCGCAATTCGACGAAGTCGCCGAAACGCTTGCGTTTGCGAACGTGGTAGTGGTCGAGCGCCGCGACCGTCCCGAACTCTGGCAGCCCAAGCAACGGGTAGCGCGGCATCGTCAGCGGCGCCGTCTTCTCCACCACGCTCTCGGCCCAGAGCGCGACCTCGTCGCGCACCGGCCCCGTCAGAACGGGTTCGCCGATGCCGTCGATGTGGGCAACCATGTCCAAACTTTCGAGCATGGGCGTCCCGTCGTCCTTGACGAGGATCGGGATGACCCGCTTGCCGACGAGGTCGACCATCGTGTCGGAGTCGTCGTCGAGGACGACTGTCTCCTGCAAATGCAGCCGCTTGAGCGCCGCGGTCATCCGCACGCGAAAGCACAGGCTGCAATGCTCGAACATATAGAGTCGCATGGTCGCCGCGCTCCGTCAGTTGCAACAGGAAGGGCCGCAGCAACCGGATGCCTTCAAGGCGGGGCCAGGCTTACGGGCGCGCACGAAAGCGCTCATGAACTTGCCGTCGACCGCGGGCGCGATGGCGTCGACGTCGATGCCCTTGCCGGTCAGGAACTCGCGCGCGTCGTCGACCTTGTAGACGCGGGTTGGCTCCACGCCAATCGCTTCAAAGCCTGCCATGGCGAGCTTTCGGCGATAATCCTCCTCCTCCAGCGCGCCGGCGATGCAGCCGACCCACAGCAGCATGTCGCGCCGCAGCGATTGCGGAATTTCGCCGCGCGTGACGACGTCGGAGATCGCAAACCGGCCACCGGGCTTCAGCACGCGGAACGCCTCGCGCAGCACGCGGTCCTTGTCCGCCGACAGGTTGATGACGCAGTTCGAGATGACGACGTCGACCGAATTGTCGGGGAGAGGAATGGCCTCGATCTCGCCCTTCAGAAACTCGACGTTTTCGGCGCCCGCCTTACGCTGGTTCTCGCGCGCCAGCGCCAGCATCTCGTCCGTCATGTCGAGCCCGTAGGCTTTGCCGGTCGGGCCGACCCGCTTGGCCGACAGCAGCACGTCGATGCCGCCGCCGGAGCCGAGGTCGAGAACGGTCTCGCCTTCCTTCAGTTCGGCGAGCGCCGTCGGATTGCCGCAGCCAAGAGAGGCGAGGACGGCCTTTTCCGGCAGGCCGGCGGTTTGGGCGTCGTCGTAGATGTACGACGTAATGGGGTCGCAGCCTTCGAGCGCGGCGCCGCCCGCGCAGCAACTTCCGGCGCCGACCGCCTTCGCCGCGGCGGCATAGCGTTCGCGCACGACGTCTTGGATGTTGGGTTCGGACATGACGTTGCTCCTCATTTGGCGCCGGAGGTGATCGCCTCTGGGCGGATAGCCTTGTTGCGGGTGCAGCATTCGGCAAACAGGAAGGCGACGATCTCCTGGAGCGCCGTCGTGTTCGCGGAGTAGCGGAGGAAAGTGCTCTCGCGCCGGACGCCGACGAGCCCCTCGTTCTTCAGCTTGTCGAGGTGGTGCGACAGCGTGGACGGCGGAATGCCGAGTTCCGCGCCAATTTCGCCAACGACGAGTCCCTCGGGATGGGACTGCAACAACAGGCGGACGATGCGCAGCCGAGGCTCGGTTCCGAGCGCGCCAAGCATGTCAGCGTAGCGGGCGATCTGATCGGTGTCGGGCGCTGGCATGGGCTCCTCTTCTATGATTCCATAATCATAGAAATATAGAATGTCAACGAAACGCGCGGAGGAGCGCGTCGGAAGCGGTGCGACAATTTGTCACTTGGTATATTCTATGGTTTTAATTGAATTACTCGTCTTCAAAATGAAGGAGGATCGTATGTCGTACGAATGGTCGCGTTTCGGCTTCGCCAGCGCCGCCGCGGCGTTGCTGTTGCTTACCCCGATCGCCGGCGGCCAAGCGTGGGCCGTCGACGCACCGACCGCGCAGGTGTTGGCCAAGAAGTGGATCGTGTCGGCGGACGAGGCCAAGGCGCTGATCGCTCAAGGCGCGGTCGTGCTCGACAACCGCGACGCCTCGCTGCGCAAGAAGGAGCTGCTGCCGAACGCCGTCGCGCTGGAATGGCCGCAACTCACCTATCCCAACGTTCCGGCGAAGGGGAAGCTGCTCGACGACGACGCGGCGCTGACCAAGGTGCTCCAGCAGGCCGGCGTCTCCAAGGACAAGCCCGTCATCAATATCGCCGACCCCATCAATGGATGGGGCGAAGACGGGCGCCTGACTTGGGCGCTGCGCACGCTCGGCGATACCGAAGCCGTGTTCGTCGACGGCGGCTATGAGGCCCTGGTCAAGGACGGCGCGCCGCAGATCGCCGCTCCCAAAATTCCCGGAGACTTCGTCGTTGCGCGCACCAAGGACTGGGAGGTCAAGCGCGACGACGTGAAGGCCGATATCGGCAAGGCGGGTGTCGTCATCATCGACGCGCGCGAAGACCGCGAATACAGCGGCGGCACGCCCTATGGCGAGAGCCGCGGCGGCCACGTTCCCGGCGCCAAGCATGTCTGGTTCAAGGATCTGATCGGCAAGGACGGGCATTTGTTGACCAAGGAGCAACTCGCCGAGAAGCTCAAGGCGCTCGGCGTCGATCAAAGCACTCAAGTCGATGCTTATTGCACCGGCGGCATCCGGTCCGGGTTCCTGACCGCGACGCTCACCAACGCCGGCTACAAGGTCAAGAACTATGCCGGTTCCATGTGGGACTGGGCTTCCGGCGACGCCAAGCAGTACCCGCTGGAGAAGTGATCTCGGCGCGGCGGCGCCTGAGGCGCCGCTGCGCGTTCCGCGCTCCCGCTAACCGGCGCCCCCATGCGTTCCCACATTTCGAAGTACCGCGTGCTCGCGGCGTTGCTCGCGGTCGCGCTGGCCGCGGCGGCCTATTTCCTCGTTCCGGGCGCGCGCGAAGTCGCGGGCGCGCTGGGGCGCAAGTTGGCGCAAGGCGACGCGGCCTCCGCCGTGGCGGTCTTCCGCGAGTATCTCCTGGGCTTCGGCCTTTGGGCGCCTGCGGCCTCCGCGGCGCTGATGGTCGCGATCCAAGTTGCCTTCATCCCGATCCCGACGTTTCTGATCACCTTCGCCAACGGTCTCCTGTTCGGTTGGCTCGCCGGCGCAGCGCTGTCGTGGAGCAGTTCCATGGTCGGCGCGGCGCTCTGTTTCTGGATCGCCGGTTCGCTCGGGCGACCAGTCGCCGAGCGGCTCATCGGCGACACTCGGGCGCTCGACGCCGCCGACGCGTTCTTCTCGCGCCAAGGCGCGCGCGCGGTGCTGGTCGCGCGTCTGATCCCGTTCCTGTCGTTTCGCGCGGTCAGTTACGCTGCGGGGCTGACGCCGATGCCGATGTCGCGCTTCCTTATCGCCACCGGGATCGGGCAGGCGCCGGCGACGTTGCTGTATTCCTATTTCGGCGGCCAACTCGTCCATTCGGTGCAAGTCGTGTTCTGGGCGGCGTCGCTGACTCTCGCTTTGGCGGTCGCGGGCTCCGCACTGGCGCCCCGGCTGTTCCGCTCGCGCTTCGGCGCGAAAGCGCCCGCCGAGAGTGCGGGCGTCGAGCCGTGAGCGCGACGGCGCAGAAGAACTTCCGCCCGCAAGCAGCCCGGCTTGTCCTCACCTTCGCGCTGGTTGCCTTTCTGGCGTGGCGGCTCGACCTGCAAGCGCTGGGCGACAGGCTGACACGACTGCAACCAAGTTGGATGGCGCTCGCGGTTCTGGCCGTTGTCGCCGCCATCAGCGTCTCGGCTTGGAAATGGGGGCTGATCCTGGCGCGGCGCGGTCGACCGCTGCCCTATTGGCGGCTGCTGCGCCACTATTTCGTCGGCCTGTTCTTCAACAACGTGCTGCCGACGACGGTCGGCGGCGACGCCGTCCGCGCTTGGGAGGCGAGCCGCGACACTGGCGAGTACCCGGAAGCGGTCGGCTCAGTCGTCAGCGAGCGGCTGATCGCCGGCGTCGCACTCGGCGCGACGTCGCAGCTCGGGCTGCCCTTCATCGACGTCTCCTGGCGGCTGTCGCTGCTCGTCGCCCTGTTCCTGGTTATCGACTTCGGGCTCGTCGTGTTCTTCCTGGCGCCGAAGGTCGCGGAAGGGGTCGTGTCGAAACTGCTGCCGCCGCAGTTCGCCGGCATGCGACACGCCGCAGGCGCGACCGTGCGCGTCGTGCGCGCGACGCTGCAAGACCACGCCCTGTTCGCGACCGTCGTCGCGCTTTCCGTCCTGTTCCAGGCGCTGGTCGCGGCGGTAAACGCCTGCATATTCGAGGCGATGGGCGTCCATGTCGGCCTCGCGCGCTGCCTCGTCTACACGCCGATGATCTTCACCGTGACGATGCTGCCGATCTCGCTTTCGGGGCTCGGCGTGCGCGAGGCCGCCTACTGGTTCTTCTTCGCCCAGGCTGGCGTCGGCCAGGCCGAATGCGTCGGCGCGTCCCTCGCCTTCTTCGTGACCGTCGGGTTGTGCAGCCTGCCGGGCGCAGCGCTGTTCGCGATCAGCCGGCGCGCCGCCAGCGGCGCGGTGTCCGGGCCCGAGCCAAGTCGTACTGGAGTTACTTCCTAATGCAAATCGTAAGCGCCAAGCCGATCTCGCGCTATCCCTGGTTCATCCGCCTCTTCTTCTTGAAGCAGAAGCTGACCTATGGTCGCGTGTTGGACCCCGGGCTGTTGTGGGGGCGCTCCAAATGGGTGTTCGCCACGGTGGCACTGCTGTACGGCGCGTTCAACAGGGGCGGCTCACCGATTCCCGGGGCGTTGCGCTCGCTCGTCACGGTACGGGTTTCGCAGATCAACCATTGCGCCTTCTGCGTCGACATCAATTCCGCGACCCTGCGCAAGCGCGGCGTTTCCGACGCGAAAATCGAGGCGCTCGCCGACTGGCGCGCCAGCCCGCTGTTCGACGCCGATGATCGCCTCGCGCTCGAATGGACAGAGGCGATGACGCTCAACACGGTGAGCGACGAACTGCGCGCCCGCGTCAAGGAACACTGGAACGAGGACGCGATCGTCGAACTGACGGGCCTGATCGCGTTCCAGAACCTCTCCTCAAAGTTCAACTCCGCACTCGACGTCCCTGCTCAGGGCTTCTGCATGTTGCCGGCCATGCCAGGACGCGATATTCGGACCGCCAGCGCCTCGGGAGAAGCGCCCCAGAGCGCGTAACCGAGGCTCCATGCCGGAAATCCTGGTCGCCGCTCTGATCGGCGCCGTATCGCTGTTGTACGCGACCGCCGGCCAAGCCGGCGGAACCGCATTCGTCGCCGTCATGGGCTTGGCGGCGTTCCCCGCCGCACAGATGAGGCCAACCGCGCTCGTCCTCAACGTCGTCGCGGCGGGCTACGCGACATGGCGGCTGCGGGCGAGCGGCGCTTTCGATAGCCGCGCCTTCGCCCTCCTTGCCGTCCCCTCCGTCGTTGCGGCCTTCGTCGGCGGCGTGCTGGTTCTGGACGAGCGCATCTACTCCCGGGTGACGGGAAGCCTGCTGTTGGCCGCTGGGACTCTGCTGGTCGTCAAGCGCAACTCCGTCAGGCACTTACGGCAGCCCGAACCGGGTCTCGTCGTCCTCGCAGGCGGGGCGACGGGCCTGCTTTCCGGGTTGACGGGCGTCGGCGGCGGAGTGTTCCTGGCGCCGCTGCTCATCGCGCTCGGCTGGGCGTCGGCCAGGGAAGCCGCCGCGATCTCCCCGCCGTTCATCCTCTGCAATTCCGTGGTCGGACTGGCGGGAGTTCTCGTCTCCGGCCAATCGGCCAGTCCGCTCACGTCGCTCTACGCGGCGGCAGCCCTGGCCGGAGCCGTCATCGGCTCTGCGGTCGCGCGCCGATCCATGTCCGAACGATCCACGCGTCTGGCATTAGCCGCGCTGCTCGCGTTCGCGGGATTACGCCTCGTCTGTCGGTAGTCCGCGTTAGGCGGACGTCGCCGTCAAACCCGCTCCGCGTCCCTGTAACGGCCATAGCTGTGGACGCCGTCCCCGCCGAACAGCAGGACCTCGAACGTCTCCCGCGGACCGCCGGTCTCCATGTTGTCAATCGGCGTGGGGTCCCCGACGCCCGTCAGCGTAAGAAAGAATTGATCCTAAAACCGGCAGTTGTCCTTCGCGCCGGCAATAAGCGTTGGAGATTGTCTACCGCCGGTTGCATCACTTGGTGAGGAAACGCGGTGGCGGGTGGACGAGCGTCAGGTCGAAGAAGGCTTTGAAGGCCCGCCTGAGTATGGCGCGCCATTTTTCGGCGCTCGTCAACTGCTCCGCATTTTTCACCAACTCGCGTAAGAAGCCGGCGACCATGGCGAGCGCCTTTGCGGCGGGGCGAGCTTCGGCATGGGCGCTCGCCACGCGGATCGTCGTACGACGAGCATGACGCGCGCGCGTCGCCACCGCCGACATCAGAAGCGGGCGGCTGGTGAGGGCCTCGCGATGCCAATCCGGCTCGCCCAATCGAACGAAGATGTTCCACCAATCATAGAAGAGCGCGTTCAGCTGCGCGGCCAGGCGGCAGCGCGCCAGATCGTGCGTCGTGAAGCCACCCCATCCCCATTGGTTCTTCATTTCATCGAAAACGTTCTCGTCGTCGCCGCGATCGCGATAGGCTTGGCCGAAAGCGGACGTGTCCAGATCGAGAGTCGTGACAAGAACCTGATATTCCCAAATCTCCCGATCTGGCCCCACTTCCGCGAACGACAATCTCAGTTGGCCGCTCTCGTCGCGCGAGCGCATAGCCACGTCACCAACAATGCGCCGTCGCAACACGATCACGCGTCGTTGCTCGCGCCAGCCGGTCAGGCGCACAGCGCTCTCTTTCGCCTCGAAGCCCGCGCCCGCCTCGATCCAATCCGCCGTTTGCGCCAGCTTCTCGATCATCCGGCGCACGTTCTTCGTCAGCCGCAGCTTGAAAAGATAAGGCAGCCCTCTCGCTTCGGCCTTGGCCATGATCGGCTCGACGCCGAACCCCGCGTCGCCACGCAACAGACGCGGCCAGCACTCGCGGTTCAGACGATCGAGCAGCGCCCAAAGCGCCGGCGCCGCATAGTTGGATGTGTGCTCGTCGCCGGGGCTCACATCGACGTCCAGTATCAACCGCGTCCCCGCCATCGCATAGCTGTGATAGCAATGGCTCGGACGACCCGGCTTCTTCGGATTGTACCCGATCTCGGCGCCCTCTTGATGTCCGTAGATCGGCTTGATTGTCGTGTCGACGTCGAGAATCCAGGGCTCGCTCAGGATAGGCTCGACGCACGATAAGAGATGACGTCGAACCCAAGCCGCGCCGGCTGCGGCGTCAATCTTCTTCAAGCCGCGTCTGACGGAATCCTCGCTCACCACTTTCGTCATACCGAGCAGCTCGGGCAACACGCCGTCGAACCTCAACGCCGAAATATGGGCGTAGCGCCGATGGCCCGCCAACATCGACAGCATCGCCGTCCCCAACAGATCGCGCGCCTTCGGCGCGTTGAGCGACGCGTACGCCAGCGGGCAATCCGACACGAAGCCGTCAAACAAACCGCTCGTCTTCAAAAAGTCGATGAAGAACGGCAGCTGACCGAGCGACGTCGCCGCTGTCTCTGCGTCCCACTCGACCCTCACGGTCCCCGCCCAACTGTCGACCTCCGCCGACGCAGGCGGCTCGTCAGCCACAACTTGGATTGTTCACCCGAAAGGTGATCTGGAAAAGTCGAAAGCGAGCCCTTCATGCCCCTGAAAATGCACGATTCCCCTCAAAGGCGGAAGAGCGCAAACGCCGGAGTTAGGTTGATTTCGTTCACGCTAGTGGGGTCAACAGCCGGCGCCGCACACATCGAGCGCCACTTCTACCCCTGGATGGTGGTCGCGCTGCTGGTCGGCGTCTGCATGGCCGGCCTCGCGTTCACGGCCTGAACCCGCCCCAAGTCCGTTCGACCACGTCCTACCGGGCGAGGCCCCGGCGCGCGTCGCCGCTTTCCGCCTCCTCAACTGCCGACCAGAAGCCATACTTGCGCCCGTGCGCCTTCTTCAGCCCTGCAAGATAGCTCGCGTGATCCTCGCCGCCGGGCCCGGCAAGGTCTGCCAGCCTGCCGAGGTAGCGCGCGCCGTGCCGGTAGGCCGCCGAATTGCCGCGTCAAGCCGATCTTCCGCTAGCCGGCGGAGTTGGGGGCATAGTCGTCGCCCGCTTCCCCGACAGTTGCGCGCGCTCGCCTTTGCCGCCGAGTCGTGCCTCGCCGCGCGGCGCCGACCGCACGCCGTTCCTCCGGGAGGCACGGGAAATCACCGGGCGGTATCTTATCAAGCCGCTTGTCCGTCGATCCCAGGTCACATCGTCAGATGCGAGATGAACGCGTCGATCTTCGCGACGTTTTTTCGATGGGCCGGATAAACGGCATGGATCGGAAAAGGCTTGCCGCGCCACTCCGGCAGCAAGGTTTCCAACCGTCCGGCAGCGAGATCCTCCGACAAAAGCCAGTTCGGCGCGTGGCATACTCCGAGGCCCGAGAGCGCGGCGGCGTGGATGACTTCGGAGCTGTTGGTTTGCAGGCTGCCCCCCACGCGCACGTGAACGCTCTTGCCGTCGTGTGCGATGAATTCCCAATCGTTCCCGGCTGCTGCTTCCGTATAGACGATGCAGTTGTGGTTGATGAGATCGCGGGGATGTTCGAGCTTGCGCTCGCTTTCCGGAAGCGCGGCGAAGTAGGAGGGATTGGCGACGAGCAGGCGCTGCGAGACGCCGATCCTTTGCGCGACCAAGCCGCTGTCAGAGAGGTCGCCGATACGCACCGCGACGTCGAGACCCTGTTCGATGAGGTCGGTGAAACCGTCGCTGAGCCTGAGGTCGATCCGCAGGTCGGGATGTAGCTTGAGAAAGCTCAGCACGCGCGGCATGAGAACGCGGCGACCGTAGCCGACGGAGGCGGCGACGCGCAGCCAGCCCGTCAAACGCGTCCGCCCGCCGCGAAGCCGCGCTTCCACCGCCTCGAGATCGGCAACGAGGCGCCGCGCCTCGGCGAGATAGCTCTCGCCCTCCTCGGTTAGCGATAGCGCGCGGGTCGAGCGGCTGAGCAGCCGGACGCCGAGATGCGCTTCCAGCGCCGCGATCTGCTTGCTGACGGCGCTCTGCGTCGTCGCGCTTTCCCGCGCCACGCTTGAGAACGAGCCGGTTTCGGCGACCCGGACGAAGATTTTCATCGCGGCGACGCGATCCACTCGCTTATTCCTATGCAGAATATATCTTAGGTGAGTATGCCGTATTTTGTTCCGGATTGGAAGGAGTAGGTTGGGCCTGCAACAAGCGCACAGCGCCATCAGGAGCCCGCCATGAACCGCTTCCACATTCCCACCCGCGACCAAGTGTCCCCCGACAACCAGGCGATCTTCGACAATCTCAAGAAGATGCTGTCCTTCGTCCCCAATCTCTACGCAACCTTCGCCCATTCGGCGACGGCGCTGGGGACCTACCTCGCGCTTCAGAATTCGAAGTCGTCGCTGAACGCTAGGCAACGCGAGGTCGTCAACCTCGTCGTCAGTCAGGTCAACGATTGTGAATATTGCCTTGCCGCTCATACCGCCGTCGGCAAGATGGTCGGCTTCAGCGACGCGCAGATCCTCGAAATCCGGCAGGGCCGCGCCGCTTTCGATCCCAAGCTCGACGCGCTCGCCCGCTTCGTGCGGGAGGTCGCGGAACAGCGCGGCAAGGTCGCCGCGTCCTCGACCGAAGCCTTCTTGGCAGCGGGCTGGACGGAGGGCAACGTCGTCGACGTGATCATGGCCGTCGGCGACAAGATCATCAGCAACTACCTGCATAGCGTGACCAGAGTCGCCGTCGACTTCCCCGCCGCGTCGAAGCTCGCGGCTTGAGGCGCTCGAAGTAGCGGGCCGCTCGCGCCCGCTTCTTCAACCCTCATGCGCGCTCAGCACGCCGCAATAGCCGGGCCTGTCCGAATTCCAACTCTTGGGAGCGACGATCAAGATGAGCGCCGTCACGATTTTCTGGATGCAAATCCTAACGAGCGTCTTCGTCATTGGCTTCGTCGCGGTTGTGTACGTCGGGCCGTTTCTGGCGAGGCTTCCGCGCCAATCCGCCTTGATCCTCCTGCTCTTCGTCCATGTTTTCCGCTATGTGGGAATGACTCTGCTGGTTCCAGGTATGGTCGATCCGAAATTGCCCGCAGGATTTCTCGAAGCCGCCGCCTACGGCGATCTGCTGGAAGCTGCGCTGGCCTTTGCTTCCATCGTTGTCCTGCGCCTCAATCTCAGCGCCGCCGTCGTCCTCGTCTGGGTGACCAACATCTGGGGGTTCGCCGACCTCTTGAATGGACTGCGCGGCGTGGTGCAGTTGAACGTCCCGAGCTTCTACCTGGGCGCGGCCTGGTACATCTACACGTTCTACGCGCCGGTGGTGGTCCTGTCGCATCTCATGATCTTCTGGCTTCTGGTCAAATACCGGTCCTGGAAGAGATAGGTCGAGCGCTTTGGGGACTTCGGGCGCGTTCCATCCGGGTAACCCTGGGCGCGCCGAGGGGCCGCGAGCCGCGGTCGCTGCGGCGGCCCCGGCGCGTCGACCGACCCGCGGGGGGGCGGTGATCCCGGCTCAGGCGAACGGCGACGAGAACACGGCGGCCTTGCCGAGTTCCGCCTCGATTTCGAGCAGGCGGTTGTACTTGGCGATGCGCTCGCTGCGGCTCGCCGAGCCGGTCTTGATCTGTCCGCCGCCCATCGCGACGGTAAAGTCGGCGAGGAACGAGTCCTCCGTCTCCCCGGAGCGGTGCGAGACGACGTAGCGCCAGCCGGCTCTGCGGCAGAGCGCGATCGCTTCGACGGTCTCGGTGACGGTGCCGATCTGGTTGAGCTTGATCAGCACGGCGTTGGCCGCCTTGGCGTCGATGCCCCGAGCGATGAAGGCGGGGTTGGTGACGAAGATGTCGTCGCCGACGATCTGGATGCGCGAGCCCTGCGCCGCCGTCTGGCGCGCGAAGCCGTCCCAGTCGTTCTCGTCGAGCCCGTCCTCAATGGAGACGATGGGGAACGCATCGATCCACTTGCCGTAGAGCGCGATCATCTCGTCGCTGGTCTTGCGTCCGCCCTTCGACTTGTGGAGGTCGTAGGCGCCGCCCTCGAAGAACGAACTGGCGGCGGGGTCGAGCGCGATGGCGACGTCCTTGCCGGGCTTGTAGCCGGCGGCCTCGATTGCCTGGACGATGAGTTCGCACGCTTCCTCGTTGCTGCCGAGGTTCGGCGCGAAGCCGCCCTCGTCGCCGACGGACGTCGCGTAGCCCTTGGCCTTCAGGATTTTGGCGAGCGAATGGAAGGTCTCGGCTCCGTAGCGCAGCGCCTCGGCGAAGGACGGCGCGCCGATCGGCATCGCCATGAATTCCTGGAAATCGACGGAGTTCTCGGCGTGCTTGCCGCCGTTGAGGATGTTCATCATCGGGACCGGCAGCCGCGTCGCGCCGACGCCGCCGAGATAGGCGTAGAGCGGCAGCCGCGCCGACTGCGCCGCGGCGCGCGCGGCGGCCATGGAGACGCCGAGGATGGCGTTGGCGCCGAGCGCGCCCTTGTTCGGCGTCCCGTCCAGCGCGATCATCGCGCGGTCGATCTCCGCCTGATGCGCCGCGTCCATGCCGATGACGGCGGGCGCGATCTTCTCGACGACGTTGGCGACCGCCTTGCGGACGCCCTTGCCACCGTAGCGCGCCTTGTCGCCGTCGCGCAGTTCGACGGCTTCGTGCTCGCCCGTCGAGGCGCCGGAGGGAACGGACGATGTCGCGACGGTTCCGTCGTCGAGGCCGACGACGACCCGCACCGTCGGATTGCCGCGGGAATCGAGGATTTCGAGCGCGCGTACGGATGCGATCCTTGCCATGAGTGCCTCCTCACAATGAGCTTCAGGTTAGCCAAACAAGCGAAAATTGGCGGTGACGGGGATCAAGCGGGCGCGTGCTTCACGTCCTTGCCGTATTGCAGCACCTGAACCTTCTCCAGCGTGACGAGGCCGCTCGGCATCATCGCGTCCAGCGTCGGCAAGAAAGCTTTGATCTTGTCGTCCGTGTCGACGATTTCGATGATCATCGGCAGGTCCTCCGACAGCCTCAGGATTTTCGCCGTGTGCAGGCGGCTCGAATGGCCGAAGCCCATCGGGCCGCGCAGCACCGTGGCGCCCGCGAGTTGCGCCTCGCGGGCGGCCTTGACCACGGCCTCATAGAGCGGTCGCCCCTGGAACTTGTCGTCCTCGCCGAAGAAGACGCGCAGCAGCATGGCGTCGCGGGGAAGCGTCATGGTCAGGCACCCTTGAGTTGGTTGACGGAAAGCGCCGCGACGTGCCCGGCCCAGACCGCGAGCAGGCAGAGCACGACCGAGGCGCCGACGTTGGCGCCCGCGAACAGCAATTCGTCGCCGCGGGCGAGGTTGAGCGTCTGGAGGCTGAACGACGAGAACGTCGTGTAGCCGCCGCAGACGCCCGTCATGAAGAATTGCCGCGCTTCCGTGCGGACGATGAGGCGGCCATCCGGCCCGGTCAAGGTCGCGAAGAACCCGATGACGAACGATCCCGTCACGTTGACGATCAGGGTCCCGAACGGGAAAGTCTCGCCGAACTGGTTGGCGATCAAGCCGGACAGGAAGTACCTGAGCCCGCCGCCGAGCGCGCTGCCGAGCATCACCCAGAGATACATCATCGCGCGACGCCCCCGGCGCGGCGCCAAATGTTTCCTGTACGCATCAATCCGCTCATCGTCGCTCCCCGTCCGATCCATGGCGTCGACGATGGCGGGAGCGTTCGGGCGACCGAATCCCACCGCGCTCGCGACGCGGCAGGAGTCATCAGCCCCAAGGGCGGTTTTGGGGAACCCCATCCCCTTGCGCCCGTGAAGCTAGAGTCCAAGGCGGCCCGCGTCAAATCAATGCGTCATGGCCCGCGTTCGCGTAGGATGGGAAGCGGCCCAGTCGGCGGAGGTTTCCGATGGCGGCGATGGCGGTGATCGCTTTGGCGCTTGTCCTTGCGGCAACGGGCGTCTCCGTTTGGCGCGCCCGGCGGCGCGTGCTGACCAAGCGCCTGATGCATGCGATCGTCTCGGCGATGGAGGCGCTGGACCGCGACGCCGATCCGGCCCTCTCCCCGGAACTGCTTTGCCCGTCGCGATCCCTGCTCGGCGCGACGCTTGCCGGAAAAATCCGGGCGTTCGCGAGCGCGTGTCTTCCTATCGGAACCGGCGGCGCAACCTCAGCGGACCGCGGGCGAGCCTTCGCGTCCGGCGAGGCCGTTCTGCGCGACCTTCGCGACGTCGCGACGGGCCGGCGCCACGACCTGGTCAGCAGGGCCTGAAGCCGCGAACGGCTCGGGCGCAGTGTGAACTTGGGGCCGTCCATCCCCGTGCCCGCGGGGATCGCACGACGCGGCGAGCGCTCGTCGTCGGGTCCGACCTGTACACGGCCCCCTTCCCTACGTTCCGCTGTGGCTGCCTGGGATGGGCGACGCCGGCGGAGGCGCTTCATCGCGGCGCGTGCTTGGTTTCCTCCCCGTATTGCAGGACCTGCACCTTTTCCAGAGTGACGAACCCGCTCGGCATCATTTCGTCGAGCGCGGGCAGGAAGGCCCTTATGCGCTCCTCGGTGTCGACGATCTCGACGACCATGGGCAGGTCTTCGGAAAGCCGCAGGATTTTCGCGGTGTGAAGGCGGCTGGAATGGCCGTAGCCCATGGGACCGCGCAGGACCGTCGCCCCCGCAAGGCGCGCTTCCCGCGCTTTCATCACGACGGCCTCATACAAAGGCCGGCGCTGGAATTTGGCGTCTTCCCCGAAGAAGATGCGCAAGAGCATCGCGTCGCGTGGAAGGGTCATCGTTGGCTCCCGTTGCGCGGATCGGACCCGCCCGCGCCCTTTGTGTCGGGTCGCCGCCGCGGCGGCGTATTTCGTTTCGTCGGCGCAGTTCGAGCGTCATTTCACGACCATCACCTTGCAGGGCGCATGCTCGACCAGACGGACGGTCGTCCCGCCGATCAGGCGATTGAAGAGCGCGGAGTGGCCCATGTAGCCGACGATGAGCAGATCGACGTTCTCCGCCTTGATGTACTCGACGATGGCCGGCACGGGATGCCCGCTGGCGACGTGCGTCTTCAGGGCCACGCCCTCCGCGGCGGCGAGCGTTCTGGCTTTCTCGACCGCCTTGTCGAAAATCCCCTTTTCCTCGGCCACGGTCTCCTCGACTTCGTCGATGCTGGCGGGGAAGTTGGGGACTTCCTCCACGCAGATCATCGCCAGATCGACCTGGCAGCGTTTCGCGAGTTCGAGACCGGCCTTCAAGGCCCGCTCTCCCCAGGCGGACCCGTCGTGAGCGACCAGCAGTTTGCGCAGCATTCATCCCTCCTCAGCTTCGGCGGGGACGAGAGAAACGTCCGTATCCCGGTCCGGCAGCGCCGGCTGGAACCATTGTTGCGCGATCAGCGTCGGCACGACGGCGCTGCCGATGACGGCGGTGACGAGTATCGTGTACTGCCGCGCGTCGATGATGTGGTTGGTGAGCCCGAACAGAGCCGAGATCGAACCGAAAGTGAGGCCGGTCGACATCAGCAGCGTCGTGTACATGCCCTCTTTCGGGTCGAAGCGGAACGCGTAGGTCAAAGGCAGGATGCCGACGAACTTGGTCGCCATCTTGATCGCGAGGAAGATGGCGACGAGTCCGGCAGCCGACACGATCTGGGTGAGGTCGACGAGCGAGCCGGCCTTCAGGAAATAGAACGGCGTCAGGATCGTGAAGGCGATGATGCGCATGCGGTGCGGCAGTTCCCGGTTGGTGAGGAACGCCGGCGCGAGCGCCATGCCGACGAGATAGGCCGGAAGCACGGCCTCGCTGCCCGCCACCGACGCCAGGCCGCCGAGGCCGAGGAGTACGACCGCCACGAACTTGGTCTCGGGTTCGCTCACGCGGTTGCCGACACGGTCGAAGAACCAGGGCGCGAAGCGCGGCAACAACCAAAGCGCCACGGCGGTCACGCCGCCGAACAGCGCCAGCCGCAAATCGTAATGCGAGAACACGATTCCGAGCGCCAGCACGGTGCCGAGATCGTTGACGAAGCAGGCCGCCAAAATGATCTTGCCGATCTCGGTCCTGTTGAATCCCGTCTCGATCATGACCGCGTAGACGACGGCCACGGAGGTGGTGGACAGCGAAATGCCGGCGATCTGCGCCTCGGGCCAACTCCAGCCCAGCGCGAAGCGCGCGTAGGCGAGCACGCCGACATAGGGAGCGAAGAAGCCGACGAGACCGATGGTCACGCTCGACTTGAAGTGCTTGCGAACGACGGTCGGATCGATTTCGGTCCCGGCGAGAAACGTCAGCAGGATCGCGCCGAAGCCGGCCAGGAAGTTGACCCACTCCGTCAGGTGCAGGCCGATGGTGTTGCCGGCGGCGACGCCGACGAGAATTTCGATCAGCGCAACCGAAATCGCGACGCGAATGGAGATGATCGAGGCGACGAGCGCCAAGCCGATCCACAATGCCGACTGAAGCCAGACCTGACCCATAGCGACCCTCCGCGCTCTGCGCGCCGAAGGCTACGGGCAGGTATCTCCCGCCGCGTTCCGGCGCGGCAGGAGTCATCAGCCCGAAGGGCGGTTTTGGGGGACTCCATCCCCGTTATGACAAGGCTAATCCCGTACTTCCATACCGTCAATGTCGCGAACCGTCGCGGTGGGCCCCGCTGACCCCCTTGCCTGGATGGCCGCACTGAGGCTCTATCTGCTGCTCGCGGCGGGCCTGGTCCTCGCGCGGATCGTGACGCTGGCGGTTTGGGGGTGAGCGGAAAGGCGCGAGGACGGCGTCTCGTCGGGCCGCGTCCTCGCGTGCAATCTAATTAAACATGCGGGCATCGCATTCCCCTAGTTAAGTCTGGTCAGAGGCCAGAACAGAGGACACGCATGACCGCGCGCGCCGCCGAAGCTGAAACAGCATCACCTTCCACTACGGCCATGGGTCTCGCCGCCCTCGGCGTCGTATTCGGCGACATCGGCACCAGCCCGCTCTACACGCTGAAGACCGTGCTCGCCTACACCGGGCCTCATCCTTCCGTGGATGAGACCTTGGGCGCGCTTTCGCTGATCCTTTGGACCCTGTTCGTCGTCACGACGGTCAAGTACGTCAACTTCGCCATGCGGGTCGACAACGATGGCGAGGGCGGCATCATCGCGCTGATGTCGCTCATCGGCATCAAGAAAGGCCACGTCCCGGCGATCGTCGCCGTGGGTCTCTTCGGCGCCGCGCTGATCTACGGCGACGGCGCGATCACGCCGGCAATCTCCGTGCTCTCGGCGCTTGAAGGCGTGGAGCAGGTCGCCCCCGGGCTGACGCCCTACGTGCTGCCTGCCGCGGTCGCGATCCTGCTTCTGCTGTTCGCCCTCCAGCCGCTGGGGACGGCGAAAATCGGACGCGCGTTCGGGCCGGTCATGCTGACGTGGTTCGTGGCGATGGCGCTTCTGGGACTTTTTGGGATCGCGCAGCATCCGAGCGTGGTCGCCGCCATCAACCCCTACTACGGCTTCTCCTACCTGTTCGGCGGCGGACTGAAGGGCTTTCTGGTGCTCGGGGGCGTCTTCCTTTGCGTGACCGGAGCGGAGGCGCTCTACGCCGACATGGGCCATTTCGGCGCGCGCCCGATCGGCCAAGCCTGGAACTTCGTCGTGCTGCCGAGCCTGTTCCTCAACTACGCCGGACAGGCCGCGATCGTGCTGGAGGGCGCTCCAACAGAGGGCAACATCTTCTATCGCCTTTGCCCATCCATCTTGCTGACGCCGCTCATCCTCTTGGCGACGGTCGCTACCGTGATCGCGAGCCAGTCGATCATAACCGGCGCGTTCTCCATGACGCGACAGGCGATCCAGCTTGGCTGGTTGCCGCGCCTGCGGATCACGCAGACGTCGGAGGAGGGCTACGGCCAGATTTACGTTGGGGCCGTAAACTGGCTGCTCATGTTGGTCACCCTGGCGCTAACCGTCGGCTTCGGCAAGTCCGACAACCTCGCCTCCGCCTACGGCATTGCTGTGGCTGCGACCATGCTGATGACGAGCGTGCTCCTGTTCATCGCCATGCGCGAAATTTGGGGCTGGTCGATCTTCGCCGCTGGGGCGGTCGCCGGCGTTTTCGTCGTCGTCGACGCGAGCTTCCTCGCCGCCAACCTCGCCAAGCTCTTCGACGGAGGCTACGTGCCGCTGCTCCTGGCCGCGGCGGTCTACTTCGTCATGTGGACGTGGCATCACGGCATGGATCTCGTCCGCGAACGGCTTGCCGAACAACAGACGTCGTTGAGCGACTTCGCGCGCACCTTGGAATCCGGCCTGGTCGCGCGCGTCCCGGGGACGGCGGTCTTCCTCACCCGCACGCTGCGGGAAACGCCGCCCGTCCTCTCCTGGCACGTCGCCAAGAACCGCGCGCTGCACGAAAAAGTCCTTGCGCTGACGCTCATCGCAGAACAGACGCCGCGGGTTGCGGAGGAGGCGCGGGTCAAGGTCTATTTCGAGGCGGGGCACTTCTGGCGCGCCGAAGTGCGGCATGGATTCATGCAGCGGGCGCACATGCGGTCGGCGCTGCGGCAATGCGAGAAGCTCGGCGCCGACATCGACCTCGACGACGTGACCTACTACGTCGGACGTGAGACCATCGTGCCGCGCGAGGGCCGCACGGGGTTGTCGCGACTGACCGTCAACCTGTTCATCGCCATGGCGCGCAATGGCGTGCGGCTTGCCGACGTCCTCAAGCTGCCGCACGACCAAGTCGTCGAGATCGGGCGCGAGATATCGATCTAGACGGCGCGTCTACCCGGCCTCGTCTCGCGTATAGGCGTCATGACTGTCAGAGTCGCGCATTGGGCGCCTCGCCATGCAAGAGCCAAGCTCCCATGCAGGATATCCAGATCGGAAACGGATAGGCGGTTACGCGCTCAATGCCGCCCGGACCTAGCCCCAAGTCGGCATCGATCGCTATGCAGGCAAGCCCAGCAAGCCCGACGAGACCGGCCAGTAGCGCGAGCGCCCCCGCCAGTCGATGACCAGGCATCCGCAGAAGCGCGGCGCCGAGAAGCGCGGCGCCTGCGTTGCAGAAGAGGAAGTTCTCCGCTGCTCCCAGGTAGTGCCATCCAGGTGCGACGTCTTCCGGCGCAAGACCCACGACGAAAACGCCGAGCCCCGAGGCTCCGATCAGTCCGATCGCCGCCGTCCATTGCCAGCCCTTCGGAAACGACGACCGGGTGAGAAGCGCGCCCCCTAATATCAGGCAACCTTGCAGCAGAAACGACGCGTTCATGAGCGCGTGTCGCGACGAGCAGGAATTCGCGACGCAATCGACGGCGCCGAGGTCGCTGATGAAATTCATTCGCAGGCTATACGGGCCGCGAACGCCGAGGATGGCGATCGCCTCGCCCGCGAAATATTGCAGGCAGCACATCCATAGAACCGCGCCGACTATGCCGGATTTCATGCGATGCCCTGCAATCGACGTCCCGGCGCCCCGTAACCCGTTCGGAAAAGTACGGCAAAGCCGTGCGCCGGGATGACGCCAAATTCGACGTCCTTTCGAAGACCAGGATCAACATGCCGGCGCAGGACGCCTTCTGGGGCGTCGGTACTGGCTGCTTCGCCGATGCTGACGACCACGCTTTGCGAGCCATTTCACATCGAGCCCAAGATTAACCAAGTAATGCTCCCTAGGGACGCGACCCGACTATTGCGACGTCAGGAAATCGCCTACCAAATGCGAACAAGATGAAATCGGAGGACTTGAGATGGCGTCCCATCATTCTTCCATTACCTTCTCCGCTGCGGCATCTTCCAGTAAAGCGTCGATGGACTTCGAGTCTTGCCGCCGGATAGGCGCGTATCTGGGCCTGTCGATGGAGACGGTCCTGTTGCTGCCGGGGCGGGGCGCAGCCAAGCCGACCGGATGCGGCGGAACTCGCGGCGGAATGGCGTCCGGTCGGCGGCGCTGATCCCTTCGTTCGTCGCGCCGGAGACCACGCCGTGAGCAGCATCTTCGAACTCCATGCGCGCGTGCGGCATCTTCGCGACGCGCTTTCGCACCTGAAGACCAACGCAGCCCTGGAGGCCGAACGGCTCCACGAAGCCTTGCAGAACGGCATCGACGCCGAAACATGCGGGGAATGGGCGGGGCTCGTCTCCGAACTGCGCGCGTTCACGATGCTCGCCGAAACGCTGGCGCCGCCGCGCACATTCCCGCCCGAGGAAGGGCGCGGGCCCGCCGGCATGGGAGCCGTAGCCTCAGACCTTTTTGAGCCGATCCCGACGTACCATTGACGTCGTGGAATGACGGGCAAGTCCCTCCGGATTGATGAGCGAGGCGCTGAAGCTTCCGTGAGTTCGAAGCGGGAACGATGCGGCAGCGGTAGGGGGCGATGGCCGTCGCCGCGAAGCCCGCCGAGGTCGTGCGGGCGGCAGGCGACGGCCCGACGCTTGGGACGCCCGGACCTGACGCTACGCGGCCCGCGATTCGAGGTCTATTCGGTCGTCCTTACGAACGCCCTAATGCAGCCGGCGGAGCGCGGCTGTCGGCGCCTTGCGACGAGGACGCATCGGTGAATTCGTCGGCGCCGTCATTGCCAATGGCCATGGTCAGATCGATATCTCGAATACCAATGCATGCCGCCGCCCAATCCAGCCCTCAGGAAGTCCTTGCCGGCCTCGTCGAGAGGGTGACCTTCCACAACGAGGAGAACGGCTTCTGCGTCCTCCGCACGAAGGCCCGCGGGCAGCGCGACCTGGTGACGGTCATCGGGCAGGCGGCGTCGATCTCCGCCGGCGAGTGGATCACGGCGAGCGGCGAGTGGGTCACCGACCGCACCCACGGGCTCCAATTCAAGGCGAGGTTCCTGAAGACGTCGGCGCCGACGTCCGTCGAGGGCATCGAGAAGTATTTGGGTTCGGGGATGGTGCGGGGGATCGGCCCCGTCTACGCGAAGAAGCTCGTCGAGGCGTTCGGCGACAAGGTCTTCGACCTCATCGAGGCCGAGCCCGCGCGGCTGCGCGAGGTGACGGGTATCGGCCCCGTGCGCGCGAAGCGCATCACGGACGCCTGGGCCGAGCAGAAGATCGTGCGGGAGATCATGGTCTTCCTGCACGCGAACGGCGTCGGCACGGCCCGCGCGGTCCGCATCTTCAAGACCTACGGCACGGACGCCGTGCAGGTGATGACCGAGAACCCGTACCGGCTCGCGCGCGACATCCGCGGCATTGGCTTCAAGACGGCGGACGCCATCGCGATAGGCCATCCGCGGCGCCGTGGACCTGGAACTCGCGGAGGGGGCGCTGGTCGCGGACAGTGTCAGCGAGACGCCGTGCCTGTTCCTGTCCGGGCTCCACCGCGCCGAACGGGCGATCGCCGAGCGGCTGGCTCGGATCGCCGACGGCGCGCCGCCGTGGCCGGTCATTGACGCCGCGAAGGCCATCAACTGGGTCGAGGGCCGCGCTGGCATCACGCTCGCCGGGCGGCAGAAGGAAGCGATCGAACTTGCACTGAAAAGCAAGGCGCTCGTCATCACCGGCGGGCCGGGCGTCGGCAAGACGACGATCGTCAACTCGTTCCTGAAAATCCTAGCCGCCAAGGGCGTGAAGATGCTGCTGTGCGCGCCGACCGGGCGCGCCGCCAAGCGCATGACGGAAGCGACCGGCATTGAGGCGAAGACCATCCACCGGTTACTCGAAGTCGACCCGGCCAACGGCGGCTTCAAGCGCAACGAGAACAACGCCCTCGACTGCGACCTGCTGGTCGTCGACGAGGCTTCCATGGTGGACGTCATGCTGATGCAGGCGCTGACGACGGCGACGCCGGACCGCGCGGCGCTACTGGTCGTCGGCGACATCGACCAGCTTCCATCCGTTGGCCCCGGCCAAGTTCTCGCCGACATCATCGGTTCCGGCGCGATCCCCGTCGTTCGGCTCACCGAGGTTTTCCGCCAAGCGGCGGAGAGCAAAATCATCCAGGCCGCGCACGGCATCAACGCCGGCAGGATGCCGGACCTCGCGGCGCCGTCGGGCGACAGCGATTTCTATTTCGTCCAGGCGGACGAGCCCGAGGACGCGGTTCGCAAGATCGTCGAACTGGCGAAGACCCGCATCCCTCGGCGCTTCAATCTCGATCCGATCCGCGACGTCCAGGTGCTGTGCCCGATGAACCGCGGCGGCGGCGGCGCTCGGGCGCTCAACGCCGAGCTACAGAAGGCTCTCAACCCGGCGGGCCCGAAGAAGGTCGAGCGCTTCGGCTGGACCTACGCGCCCGGCGACAAGGTCATGCAGATTGAGAACGACTACGACAAGGAGGTCTACAACGGCGACGTCGGTTACGTCTCCGACGTCGATCCCGACCTGGGCGAGATGACCATCGACTTCGACGGCAAGCCGGTGGCCTACGCCTTCGGCGAACTCGACGTCATCGTCCCCGCCTACGCCGCCACGATCCACAAGAGCCAGGGCTCCGAATACCCGGCGGTGATCATCCCGGTCATGACGCAGCATTTCCCGATGCTTCAGCGCAATCTCCTCTACACCGGGGTCACCCGAGGGAAGCGTCTCGTCGTACTGGTCGGCCAGAAAAGGGCAGTCGCCATCGCCGTCAAGAACGCCTCGGGTCGCCGGCGCTGGTCGAAGCTGCGAGAATGGCTGGCGCTCGCTGCGACGGCGCCCGCGGTCGTCTCCGTTGCGGGGAATGCGTAGATCGCGGTCCTCGGCGCAGGAGCAGACGCGTGATCGTCTCCGCGAGCTACAAGACCGACATTCCCGCTTTCTTGCGAAGCGCCGCGGGATCCGGACGACGATCGAGGTGGGGTCACCGTCGCAAGGTGCTGAAATCTCTTGCGGACGACATTTGACTCGCGGTCAGTCTTCAAACCCGAGGGGGGAAAGCGGCGCGCCAGGAAAGCGGACTCCGAACCGTTGGATGAGGCCGGGGACGCTGCCCATGTCCATGTCGAGTTCGTAGCGCGCCCAGAGCGCCGCGAGCCGCTGCGGATCGGGAGCACCGCCGGCCAGTTCCGCTCCCAGTTCGCGGAAATAGTTCTCGAAGCCCGCTGGCGATATGATCTCCAATATTCGCGCTGGCGCATCGCCCGCGTTCCAGAACGTGTGCCACTGTTCGCGCGGCTTGAAAATCAGGTCCCCCGGATTGCCTATCACTACGGAATCCCCCAGCAGCGCCCCGATGCTGCCTTCAAGGACGAAGCTGTATTCGTCCTCGCGGTGGTGTCGGTGCATGGGCGCCGCCAACGCGCGCGGC
>Ga0181528_10000096_pt1 | contig 82423 bp, 71 predicted proteins | sample PEATcosm2014_Bin_47_FD_119742 | JGI IMG/M metagenome (GOLD analysis project Ga0181528, IMG submission 119742) | Peatland microbial communities from MTU Mesocosm Facility, Houghton, MI, USA - PEATcosm2014_Bin10_10_metaG | ecosystem: Environmental > Terrestrial > Soil > Wetlands > Peat | place...
CCTCGTGTCCAATGCGGCAAAACGGCAACCCAGGTGCCGTCATTGAAAGATACTACGTTTAGAATCAGTTACTTATGTGGAAAAATGGCAACTCAGGTTGCCATTTCAGCCTCGCACCCCGGCAGGCAACATACGGCTCAAGGCTCGCCCCGCCCCGGCTCGTGTCTCAGTGGGATTGCGGATTACTTCGCTTGCGCCGGGATCGAGGTCAAGGATCCGGTTTGATTGATTCGCAAACCCAACACCGAGATGTTGCCGCCGCTTGGGTTCTGAAACTCCAGGCTCCCCAGGATCCCAACCAGGCTGGGATACCTGGTCGCCAGCATGAAGGAGGTATGCCCGCGCACCGGCAAGGAGATCGAGCCCGTAAGCAACTGCGCACCCGCGGCATTCCGTGCGATGATCTGGATGTTGGCAGTCGATGTATCGGATCCGTTTGCCAGGGCTACGCCGGTTGTAAGTCCAGCCGTGTTGTCGAAGGGCAGAACAAAGGACGCAGGCGTACGCGTTTCCAACGGCACAACTGCTTCCAAGTCCTGAGTGGCGGTCGACTGGTAGCGGAAAGTCGCCGATCCAACGACGCCGGCAGGCGCGGTTAGTCGCGTCCACCCAACCGTGGCTGCGGCAGCCTCAGGCAGCTCGGTTTCCACAAGCGCTACACCGTTCGCTGGAATCACGAAATCGATGGAAGAACTAGTCGTGGGGAGCTGCCCCAGCTCCGGAGAAAAGGTCAACGGAAGGGCCAAAGGCGTCCCGTCATCGTTCCAAAATGTCAGATTCGCCCCGCTTGCGGCCGGCAAGAGGTTAAGCAAGGTGAAACTTGTCGTCCAGCCCCCTCCGGAGGCGACTTGAGCGAATATCCCTGATGGCGGCAAGCTGGCGCTGCCGTTGGCCGTCACACTTCCGTCACTTGTCGTCAAAGGGAGGATGTTGCCAGCCTGGTCGCTCGCGATCGCGTTCGTCAGACGCAGAGCATAAGCTCCGGCTGCTGAACTGTTAGTCACAAGTGCGGTCAGTGTAACGACGGAGCCATCGCTCAGGGTGTTCTGGTTCAGGCCTGCCAGCAGAACGCGCGTGAGTCCTATTGCGACACTGGCTGAGTACACCGTCTTACCTGCACTCGTAGCATTCGCACCGGCGGCCGTCCCAAGCGCCATCGTTGTTGAATCGAAACTCAGGTCGAACTGGAGGGCGGCCACCTGGCTCCCTGCCGCAACGAAGCGAACCGCAAGCGGCACGCTGGTCCCCACCTGGGCGGTCACAGAGTCAATCGAAAGTTCGGCGCATTGCGCGCTGAACCCAAGGCCCAGCAACAAGGCGGCTCGGATATAGCGCGTCGTTCGGACCTGTGGAGACATCCGGCTATATTAGCATGCATGATTGAGGATTCTCTCCCGTCTTAGGGCTAGTACGGCAGGCTCCCAAGGCGCACTACGCTAGCGCTGGCGCTCCAAAGACAGAACGGACATTTGTGTTGTGTTTCCTGAAAGTTATTGATAAAGATGGAGCGGGAGACGGGAATTGAACCCGCGACCAACAGCTTGGAAGGTTGGACTTCATTTGAAAATAAAGAACAAATGCGGCCTTGGCGCTGCATTCTGACCACCGCCAACCACTGAGAAATAAGGAGTTACTTCCAAGGGGCCCAAACGGAGTAATCGGAGTAAAATCCACAGCCTCGTTTTAGACCGGCTCCGCTTGCTTTCCTGATCCCTCCTTTGGATCGCCAAACCGCGCCGGTTTCCGCAGCGCCGGAGACCAGCCGTGTCACATACAATCCCAGGTACGAAGCACGACAATCATTCCGCCAGTGGTCTGAAAGGGATCGGTCTGCTACTTGCAGATGCCCATCCTGACCTCGTCGTCGCGAGGCGCCGAATCCTCCAGGTCGAGTCCCTGGCTTATGTTCGGCTCCGAAGGGAATCCGCACGGCAAAACCTCGGTTTTTCGTCGCGGCCATTTGTCCTTTGCGGTCTGCCGGTGAAGCGACCGTCTCCGGGATGCCTGCTACACGAACGACGCAACGGCCAGTTTGTTCTGCAGGTCACCGGACACCCGAGTTTCGGCCTGCCTTGGGGTCAGGATCGGCTCGTCCCGATCTTCCTCGCGACACTCGCCATCCGCCAGCAGGCGTCACGGATCACCTTCGGCAGCGCTGCGGAAATGCTGGCCACCTTTGGCATGCAGCAGGGCGGTTCTCAATATCGGCGACTGATTGGATCCTTTCAACGCATCTTCGGGGCGACCATCTTAATTCGGCACCGACACCCAACCTGATCCATCGCAGCCGCAGCGGAAAGACATACCGCCTGCCGCACATCGCTGATCAGCTCGCGCGCATCCTGCCCACCGGCGCGAGCGCGGACGGCGAACTTTACATTCACGGCGTCCCGCTCCAGGCGATCGTCAGCCTGGTCACGCGCCAGTAGATCATGATCAGTACTGTCGAGTTTCACATCTTCGACATCCTGGCCAGCGACTGGGAGGCTCGCACCTGGCGAGATCGCCGCGCGGACCTCGAAACGCTCGAACAGCGGACTGCGACGATGGGATGCGACGCCATCCGCTTCGTGAAATCCACGACGGCGACCACCATGGAGGACGTCGAGCGCCTCCACGATGAGTTCTCGGCCGCTGGCTACGAGGGCGCCATCCTGCGTGCGCAGAACGGACAGTACGCCATTGGGGCGCGCAGTTCGGCACTGTTCAAGTACAAACGATTCGACGATGCGGAGTTCGAGATTGTTGACGCGGTCGGTGCGCTCGGAACGGACACTGGATGCGTGGTGTGGCGATGCGCAACTGAGTTAGGCCAAAGTTTCGAAGTGGTCCCGGCTTTGCCTGACGACGCGCGTAGCGCCGCTTTCGCTTCCTCCTTAATGCTCCGGCCTGAGTTCCAGAACCAGCAAGGAGTAGGTCCCGAGCGCCGGCACCTCAATGCTAGTTCCGGAAACACGTGCCACAGCGCGCGGGCTATCGGGCGAAAGGAGCCGGGCGATTTGGAATTTCCCGGGGACCGTAACTTTGATATTTTTCGCGGGTCGGGAAGCGTAATTGAGCAGGTGCACGAGCACCCGGCCAGCTTCCGGCTGCGCGACAACATTGTAGAGGACGCCCTGTGGTGCCTCGACCTGCACCACGGAAGAACGGATCGCTCCGAGGGCGGTCGCGACCTCGTCTACAGAAGACGGCTTTGGAAAGTAAGTAGCATTCGCGAACAGCGCGGGACGTGGTCTGGGATTACCTCTTTCGTCCGTTCCTGCCGCGTTAGCCGCGACAAAAAGCTTGCCGCCCTTGTGCACGTAATTCTCCACCGCCGCGAGCGCCCGGTCCCGGATCGTTTCGGCGCTCAGCAGTGCAACTCCCGAATAGCGGGCCAGCTTTTCCGCCGTCAGGTCATGCTCGTAGAGCACGTCGAACACGACACCACGCGCCGCCAACCCGTTCAGCAACGCAACTCCTGCTGAACGGTCGTCCAGCACGATTGCCAGTGGAGCGAGGGATTCTGTGCCAGTGTAGTACTCCTGGTTGTCGGCGAAAAAGCTGTTGTACGCGCCGATGGCACGCCAGATCTCCATGGTCGCGGGATCCTTGGTCGCCAGGCCGTGAGCAAACGCCCCCTCGACGAACAGTTCCATCCCAACTCCGAGCATCATGCCTTCGGCGAGCGCGAGCTTGTGTCGCTCGGGGGACATCGGGGTGGTTTCGCGCTGCCCGACCTCCCGGTGGCCATCCTCGACCATTACCGGTTTCCAGCCCTCCGAAAGAGCGCTCTGAACTCTGAAAAGACCCGCATTGTTGACCAGGAACCCGCCGTCGAACGGCAGCAGTGTGGCGCGCTCTGCCGCTATCTCGGCGTTGTCCGCATTGCGTTCGGCGTAAATGCCCGGCTCGATTCCGTCCTCGGTCGTGATGCAGTTGATGATCCGGTTGTACACGTAGGTGTCGCTGTGGAAATTCCCCATGAGAAGAAAATCCTTCTTCCGGCTTGAGCCGTACTGGTATATCTCGCGGTAAGTATCGAGGAGGTAGTTGCTCGCGTTGTTATCGTAAATGACACCGTCGGCGTTCGCATCCAGCGCGAGGTCGACGCGATGGCGCAGATAGGCCAGCCACTCGGGCTTCGCCAAGTCGGCCATGTGGCGAGTGATGCGCCCCATCTTTGTGTAGTCGGCGGCTCCATAAGGGGTGGGCTTCCCATCCTTGCCGATCAGCGCCCAGTTGCGCGATTGGGGCATGTGCTCATACATATCTTCCCAGAACATATTCTGAATCGATTCGTAGGCCATGACATGAATGCCAGATCGGTGGCACTCGTCGATATACAACCGAAGCTGGTCTTGATGGGCCTTTTCTGTTTCGCAAGAGAAACCATTGCTGAACGTGACCCAGATCATGTTGATACCGGCCTCGCGCAGCAGTCTCACAGTAGATGGGTCGTACCAATTCGTCATCGTAAACACACGGTCCGGGTCCGGTGGATTGAAGCCCGGCCAGCCGGAGAGCATAGCCTTGGCTGTTTCGATGCGGCCGCCGTCCCATCGGGCGAACCGGATGGCCCCGGGTTTAGCCCAGGCGGGCAAGGAATCCCGCGATGGCCCGGCAGGCCACTCAATCGGCCCAATCCGGCGCGAACGCGTGGTTTCCATTCCTGTCTGAGGCCACGACATCGGCGCTGAGACGAGCAAAGCAGTGACCAACATCAGACGATTCATCAAGTCCTCACTTTATCGGAGACCGAATCCAAACGGTGTCCGCATTGTATCCGTTGGGAAATCCGCCCGCCTGCCGCATGCTATTCTTAATGTGGATGTGCACCGCCCCCAGCGGGAGCCTCGCAGCCCTACCCCGGACCCAAGCTGGCCGCCTCTTGCGTTGTCTCATCGGACAATCCGAAATACCTGTGTCCCCATCCGCGAGATGAAAACCAAAGTCACACTCAACCGCACGCTCGAAAGCTTCTTCGGCACCCGCGACGAAAACCTTCGCCTGCTGGAGCAAGGGCTTGGGGTTAAGACCCTATTGACGGCCGACGCGTTTGAAATCCAGGGCGACGAGGCGCAGGTGGCTCGCGCCGAGCAGATCGTTCTGGATTATCTGAACCTGGCCGACAACGGGCTGAAGATCTCGCCCGCCGATCTGAACAGTTACCTGCGCGTGCTGGCCGCGGATTCCACGGCTACGTTCAGAGAGCTGTTCGAAGGCGGCAAAAACCGCAATTTCGGCAAGAAGACCGTGGTTCCGAAGACCGTAAACCAGCGCGCTTACCTCGACATGATCGAGCGAGTACACCTGGTCTTCGGCATTGGTCCGGCCGGCACGGGCAAGACTTACCTGGCCGTGGCGATGGCCGTCTCCGCGCTGCTGAACAAGCAGGTTTCGCGCATCATTCTCACCCGCCCGGCGGTGGAGGCGGGCGAGCGTCTCGGCTTTCTCCCGGGAACCTTGCAGGAGAAGATCGACCCGTACCTGAGGCCGCTCTACGACGCGATTTTCGACATGATCGAAAGCGACAAGGTCGAAAAGCTGATGGAGCGGAACGTGATTGAAGTCGCGCCTCTGGCCTTTATGCGCGGCCGCACCCTCAACGACAGCTTCATCATCCTCGACGAAGCGCAGAATTCTACGCCCGAGCAGATGAAGATGTTCCTGACGCGCCAGGGCTTCAATTCGCGCATGGTCGTCAACGGCGATCTGACACAGATCGACCTGCCGATTGGCCGCCGCAGTGGACTGCAGGACGCGGTGGACGTGCTGCGGGGCGTGGAAGGTCTCGGCTTTGTGTATTTCGGCGAGCAGGACGTGGTGCGCCATCCGCTGGTGCAGCGCATCGTGCGCGCCTACGAACGTTACGGCGACATGAACGGCCCTGGCCGCCAAATGGCGCTGAGACTGGAAAAAGCGGCCGAAGGCGTGCCGGCCGATGGCCCGGCCGAACCGCCGGAAACGGAACCCGCGAACAACCGGACTGCCGATTGAAAAAGACCATGTCTTCTGAATCCGGCGCAGCAGGCGCAAACGACCTGTTGCGCCAACCTCTGATCCTCTTTGAAAAAGCCCCGAGGGCTCTGCCGCGCAGGCAGTTGACCGCATTTGCGGAACTGGTGTCGGCGCGCGTTGCCGACGGGCGGCGTTTCTGTTGTCTGCTGACCGGCGACGATGAACTGCAGCGCCTGAATCGCGAGTTTCGCGCACTGGACGAGCCGACCGACGTGCTCAGCTTCCCGTCGGCCTCGCCGTCCGGCGAACTGGGCGATATCGCGATCAGTGTCGATCGCGCGCGACAGCAGGCCGACTCGTACGATCACGGCCTCAGCGTTGAAGTTCAGATCCTGCTGCTGCACGGCGTGCTGCACCTGCTGGGCCACGACCACGAGAGCGATCGCGGAAAAATGCGCCGGCTGGAGACCAGGTGGCGCAAGGAATTCGGTCTGCCGACGGGTTTGATCGAACGCGCCCGCAAGCCGGCCGCGCCCCGGGGACGCAAGCGATGATTTTCGTCGTGGGCTTCGTGCTGGCGGCACTCCTGCTGCTGGTGAGCTTCGTGCAATTGCTGGCCTTGGAATCGATGCGCTTGCGTTCGAGAGATTCCGAGGCGCTCGAGTATTTCAAGGAGCACTTGCAGGATAAGCTGCGGGCCGCGAACGAGCGCGACACGCTGGTCTATTCGCTCGCCAAGCACTCTCTGCTGGTCGGCGCGGGCTCATCCTTCGCCATCCTCACTCTCGCGAAAGGCGGCGGCGCGAAACCGGCGATCGAGAGCTTCGTGTTCGCCTGGCTGGTCATGCTGCTCTTCTCCTCGATCGGCCCGCAGCTCCTTTATCGCCGCACCAACGCACAATGGATCGAGCCTTTGGCGCCCTTCCTGAAACTCGTGGTCCTGCCTTTCCGGCCCGTGACCGCCGTGCTGGCGTTCTTCGAGTCGCTCGTCGAAATAGGCTCCCCCGAGAACGGGAACGAAAAGCCGGCAGCGCCCGGCGAGGAAATCGAAGCTCTAATCACGGCGGGCGAAGAGGAAGGCATCATCGAGAAGGAAGACAGCCGCCTGATTCAGAGCGTAGTGGCGTTCGGCGATAAGCGGGTGCGGGAAGTGATGACGCCGCGTCCACAGGTGATCTGGCTCGACGTTTCGCGCTCGATCGGCGACCTGCGGCAACTCGTGAAAAACGAGCAGTTTTCCCGTATCCCAATCGGCGACGGCGGCATCGACCACATCATCGGTTTCGTGCATGTCCGCGACATGTACGTGCTGGACGACGAGCAGCTCAAGACAAAGACCGTCCGCGACCTGATGCGAAAGATCGAGGGCGTGCCCGAAACCAAGCCCGTCGCCGAGCTGTTGCGGGAGATGCAGGCCAACGGCCGCCACATCGTTTACGTGGTCAATGAATACGGCAACCTGGCGGGCATCGCAACTCTCGAAGACATGGTGGAAGAAGTCTTCGGCGAGATCTTCGACGAACATGAACCAGGACGCGATCTGGAGCGCGGCGAGGACGGTTCCATCACCGTCTCAGGCAGCTTCGACGTGGATCACCTGCGGGAGTATTTCAACTACCGTCCCGGCGAAGAGACGGAATCCGCCACGGTGGGCGGCCTGGTGACAGAATGGCTCGGAGCCGTGCCAGAGCCGGGAGCGGTTGTCGAGCGCGATGGGCTTTCCATTGAAGTGCTTTCGGCCGACGGCATGCGCGTGGAGAGGGTCCGCATCCGGGCCAGACGCGATGAGGATGAGAATCGAGATTCATGAGCAAAAACCGCTCTCGTAACAAGCCCGGAAAGTCCAAGCATCGCTCGGGATTCGTGTCCATACTGGGCCGCCCGAACGTCGGCAAGTCAACGCTGCTGAACGCGCTGGTCGGAGCCAAGATCGCGATTGTCGCGGACAAGCCGCAGACGACGCGCACCACGATTCAGGGCGTGTGGACGTCGCCGGAGACGCAGATCGTGTTCCTCGACACGCCCGGAATCCACGACGCGCAATCGTTGATCAACCGCCGCATGATGAAGGCCGTGGCCGACGCCCTGGATGGGCGCGACCTGCTGCTGTTTGTCGTCGACGCCAATCACGAGCCCGCCGAAGAGGACCGCAAGGCGCTCGAATGGATGAAGCGCAGTGAGACCAAGGCGATCGCTGTCCTGAATAAGATCGACCTGCTGGCAAATAAGGCTCTGCTGCTGCCGCTGATCACGGCCTACCAGGGCATGCACGAATTCGACCTGCTGATCCCGGTCTCGGCCACGACCGGCGAGGGCGTCGAGGACTTGAGAAAGGCCATCGTTGAAAGGCTGCCCGCGGGACCGGCCTACTTCCCGGAAGACTATCTCACCGACCAGCCCGAGCGTTTTCTGTTGGCCGAGATTGTGCGTGAAAAGATTCTGCACGTGACACGGCAGGAAGTGCCGCATTCGGTTGCGGTGACCATCGACGAATGGGACGAATCGCCGCGCCTCGCGAAGATCTCGGCGACCATTCACGTCGAGCGCGCCGGCCAGAAGCCGATCATCATGGGCACGGGCGCCTCGCGCCTGAAGGAAATCGGCACGGCGGCCCGTCTGGAAGCGGAAGCCCTGTTTGGCAAAAAGATCTTTCTCAATCTCTTCGTGAAGGTCAGCGAAAAGTGGCGCGAAAGCGAAAAATTCCTCAACGAACTCGACTGGAGGACGAATTATTCTGCCAGCGAGCCCGAGATTGATGCCCCAGCCGCCACCGGCGAAGCCGGGAATGAGCATAATGAGGAAGAGAAGCTATGACACGCGCATTCGTATTTCTACTAGCCCTTCTTTTTGCGTTCGGCCCAACGCTGGCGGCGCAGTCCAACGACGACAAGATTCATGATCAGGTGATGCTCAAGCTGGCGGGCGATCCGGACGTCAAAGGCAACCACTTCGATGTCGACGTGAAGGACGGCGTGGTCACCTTGCGCGGGACTGTATCGCAAGAGAAGTTCCGGCAGAAGGCCGACAAACTCACCAAGAAGATCAAAGGCGTCAAGAGCGTCGTCGACGAGTTGACCGTTAAGGTGCAGTAGGCCGCGCCGGCGCCCCGCTCAGAAGTTCAATAACGCATGCGGGGTGAGGCCTACGCCTCCACGCATGTCAGATCTATGGGATGGGCGTTTCCCGTCAATTCTTGCGGCCTGCGGATCACCGTAGCGAAGCCGGCGATGTGACCTGAGTGCAAGTGAACGCTGCGGCGTTACAAAGGATTCATTCAAAGATGGGGACATCCAGTCCTATATTGAGATCAAACTGCCGGGCTCCTGCCAGCTAAACACAACGACATAAGTAATTGCGTATGTTTGCCATCATGATGCTCTGAATGGCGCATATTCTCTGAATGTTATGCGCATTTTGTTGTGACGCTGTGTTTAGCAGTTCAAAGCGGCGTGGGCCGGCGCGCAAGATAGGGCTTGAAGCTGGATCACTCCTGAGCTAGTCGGTTGAGTCCGTAGCCTACGAAAAAGAGCCAAGCCGTGGCAAAGACGGCATTTCCGATTATGGTCATACTCAGGCCCGTTAGCGCAGCGATCCCGAGGATGCCTGTAGCCAGGCCCAAATAGGCCGTGATCTTATTGAACGATCCCCTCAGCATTACGAAGCCAGTCAACAGGATCCCCGACGAGAGGGTCACTATTGCATACACGATTTCAAGAGGGGACGTCAGCATTGCGGACGCATAGTTGGCAGCGGCGACGTAGCCTGCGCGGTGGGCATCGTCCGCGGCGGTTGAGTAGTCACGGTAGAGAGTGAGGATTGAGGCGTAATGCGACCAGGTGACTGCCAAGTCTAAGACGACAAACAGCCCCACGAGCGCGGTCGCTAGCAGCATCGCGCTTCTGTTGGCTCCTTTCAGCGCCAAGTAGAGGGCAAATGCGACGGGCATGTAGAGAAAGTCAGTGAAGACGGAGAGACCAAGAATAGCCCACCAGACGGTCGTCTTCCCAGGCAGGTATTTGAACCAGGCCTCGCCACCGTTCGGCGGAGCTCCAACCTGGGCGTACAAGGGGAAGATGATGATGTACCCGAAGCCTAGCAGGAGTGCAGCGACAGCCCCGATTCGGTACATCTGTTTCTGATGCGCGCCGACCGGATCAACGGCCGTTTTCTCGATGCTCATCGACGTTTTCTCCTGCGGTGACACACCACTGGCGAGCCCCCACAAAGAGAGGCCCATCACACAAACAACCCGGCGACAGATTATCACGACTGTCGCCCGGCGGGGTGGGTTGATGGCAGACGCTCGGGGACTCGCCAGATATCCCGATGGCTGAATCAGGTCGCGCAAGGTCGCTCAGCGTTTACCGGTCCGTCGGGCATGACAAGGCGTGCTTTGGGCAGATCGCGCGCTTGCGACTGTGGATCGTCAGCCACATGAGCGTATAGTCGCCGTCCTGTACAACTGGCGGTGTCGACTCACTGATGGCAGCGAGGTACTGGGAGCGCAAGATCAGAGCGCCGAACCTCGCACAGGTGTGCAGTTGACGCCCCTCAGCGCGACCGTCGGATCTGTGCGGCCGCCTCGTGGAAGAACTCATCGAGCGCCTTCAGTGACGATTCGCCGAGATCGCGCAGGGTGATGGAGACCACCAGCCTGCCGCGTTGCTCCAGTGCCATCTGCGCCGCCAGAAACCCGGCCCGATGATAATCGGCGGTGTAGCCGACGCCGGGAATCGATTCCGCCTTTTCAGAGATCAATATGGTGGACAGACAGCGCCCGTGGCCGGCTGCCATCTCGTGGCAGGAGTGGTTCATCGCCGGGCCTTCGGAGACGTCCGCGGGCATGCGGAGTCCGTCCCGGAAGAGCTGACTCGCGGCCCGGTCGAGGACGCGGCGCAGCTTCCTGCCCGCCTCGTTATAGCGGGTATCCCCAAAGAACGTAAGATCCCCGCACTCCACCACGCCGGCAACGGCCAGTTGGTGGACCAGCGCGGCATAGGCCGATGCGGCATCGCGCCCGTCGAGTTGGAACCCGCAGGGCAGACGGTCGTAGTGCAGAACCATGCCGGAACGCCACTTGAGTTGCCGCGGCGACTCGCGCAGCCACTTCCACTCGGCCGTGTTCGAGATGCCGCCCTGGAAGACTGAATTCTGGTAGAGCGAGTTCGCGATCGCCGTGCAGGCGTCCACGCCGGGCTGAGTCACGAAATTCATCCCACGCAGCCAGGCGAGCGCGAAGACCACGTAATGGATGAACTGCAGATACTGCGAAAGGGGCGCCTCGGCCGGGAACGTCAGGCTGGCGAGGGGATAGCCGCTGCGGCGCAGCAGGCCGGCCTTCTGACGATCCACTGGCTGTTCACCTGTGCGCCCCACAAGCAGGAACGCCCGGTCCTGGCGCGGGTCCTTGGGCGCGCGGTAATCGGCCATCCGCAACGGTTCGCCGATCACGAGCTTGATACCCAGTTGCTCGCTCTTGCCGAGGCTCTCCTCGAAGTCCTGCTTCGTCCAACGCGCCGCGCCCGCCAGCGAGCGAGAGAGCGCCAGGGTCACTTTGTCGCGTCCTGCTAGTCCCTGCCGGTGCAAAAACGCCGAGAGGCGGAACGCAGTCTGAATCTGGTTCTCGGAGAGGTACGTTCCGCCGGTCCATGCTCCGAGCGGGACGCCCGCCAGGCCCAACGGGTATAAACTTGCACGCGTCAAAGGCGCGCTGTGGCGGCCGGTGGTCGTGCTCCCGCCATCGGGCTGCAGTTCCACCCGGGCGTAGCCGCGCCGGGACGCGAACTGATCCAGCAACGAGCCCGCCGGAGCCATGTAAATGAAATTCGGAGCGCCATCGAGATCGAACTCGTCGTAAAGCGCCGCCAGCTTTTCGAGATTGACGACAGGCTCGTACGTGGTCATGCCCGTGACCATGCCCACAATCAGCGTCGCTTTCAATGCATTCTCCAAAGACCCTGCGCGGCGCTTCATGTCGGCGAGAATCGCTTTGAGCTTGGCGGGATCGGCGGAATCGAGAATGTACTGCTTCGGTCCGCGCTTGAGCAGACCGCAGGCGAGATACATGGCCTTGTCTTCGGCCAGGCCGCCCACGCCTGCCCAGATGACGTACTTCAGCGCTGCGCCGTGTTGTGCTTTGATGGCGGCCTTGATCGAGTCCAACTCATCGAGAACCACGCGCGGCCACTCAGGGTGTTTCGCCACCAGCCAGCTCAAATGGAAGACTCCGTAACCGCTCCTGGTCACGGCTCCGCCGGGCGCGGTCTCCATGCCGATTCGGATCAATTCGTTCAGCGCGGGATCGAGACCCGACACACCGTGCCGGCGCGCCTTGGAGTCCAGCGCCTGCAAGCGCGCCAACACCTTTTTTCGCTCAAATTCGTCAGCCAGAGATTCCGAGGAGGGGACGTCGCTGTCCAGGCGCAGGATCACTCGTCCGTTCTACCACAGGCGCACCCTCCCGGCTCCGGTTGATTTCCGGTTTTGAGCTGACTATTAACAGGGCGCCGGTCCGGCGATGGTATGTTGGCAGCATGAGACGCCGGTGCGCGCTGGGTTGGATGGCGCTCGCTTTGTGCGCCTGCCGGAGCGTGCCGCAGAAGCTGCTGATTCCCGTGCCCCCTGAAACTGCCGGGGAGTGGGTCCGGCGCGGCCTGGAAACGCCCGATTTGGCCGGCGCGCCGGAGCCGATGCACAGCCTGCGGCCCAAGGCATGGGTCCGGGCAGGGTACTTCCGTGCGCAGGTCGCCGTCCAGGTCGAAGCCTTTGGCTTCGAATCGCCGGCCGGCGCCTCGGAGTCGGCGCAGAAGTGGCATTCCCACGAAGGAGCGGTGGTGAGCCTGCGCGGGCAGATCTTCCTCGTTTATTCGTCAAACGACGCAGACCACGATGACCTGCAGGAGTTTGCCCGGACGCTGGAGGCCGCATGGTTCGGAAGCGCCCGCTAGAACTGCCGGAAACTTTGGCGGCGTTCCAGCAGGCTGCGCTGCTGGCAATGCTGGCCAGCGGTTACCTGGCCGTCGCATTCTCCGGGGAACTCGATGCCGCCGGGCTGATCGTGGGCGCGGGCGCGCTGGTGGCGCGTCTCTTGCATCTGGCCGGCGTCATACGCATTTCGATCGCGAGCCGGTGGGTCAACGCGGCGGTCGTCCTCTATCTCCTGTTCCTACCCGCCGACTATCTCTTCCTCTCGCGCGATCTCACGCGGGCGACCGTTCACATGGTGCTCTTCGTCGCGGCCGCGAAGCTGTTGACGGCCTCCACCAGCCGCGACTCCGTTCTGCTGGGCGTGATTGCTTTTCTTGAAATCCTGGCGGCGGCGGTGCTGTCGACGAATCTGACGTTTCTGGCGCTTCTGGTACCCTTCCTGGCGGCGTCTTTGGCGGCGCTGGCGAGTTCCGAAATCCGCCGCTCGATGCGAGGCCGTGAGGTCATGCGGGCGGGCACACTCGACATCGGGCGGCGTCTCGGACTGCTCACCGCGCTGTCGGGTGCGGCGATCCTGCTGCTGACGGCCGCGCTGTTTTTCGTGCTGCCCAGAACCGCGCGCAGCGTGCTGGAGCGGCTGCTGCCGGCTTCGCAGCGCGTATCCGGCTTCGCGCCCGAAGTGGAACTGGGCCGCGGCGGCGCCATTGTGCTCAGCAGGAAGCCGGTACTGCATGCGCTGTTCTATAACGAGGAGCCACCCGCCGGTCTGCATTGGCGCGGCTCTTCCCTGGCGGAGTTCGACGGCCGAAGGTGGTACAACTCGACGGACGCGGGTGAGAGCCTGCGGGTCAGCGATGACGGCCTGGTGCAGCTCGTCTCTGACGACCAGAGGCGGCGCGTGGGTCGCCGCCCGACCTACGAAGTTGTACTTAACTTTGCCTCGGATTACCTCTTCTTTGCCGGTTTGCCCGAAAACCTGCGGATTGGAATCGACCGCCTGGTCCGCACTCCTTCCGGTAGCGTCATGCTGCCTTTCGGCGAGGCGGGAGGCTTGCGCTACGTCGTCTACGGCTTCGAAGACAGTCGAGGCGTCGTGGACGAAGCGCCGGCGCCGGCCTTGCGCCCCGCCGAACGCGAGTTCTATCTGCGTTTGCCCGCTGTGGATCGCCGCATTGCCGGGCTGGCCCGGGCTGTTTCCACCTCCGCGAACGGCGACGCCGGGCGCGCCCGCGCGGTCGAGCAGTACCTGCGCACCCAATTCACTTATTCCCTGGATGCCTCTCCAGGCGGATCGCGAGATCCTCTGGCCGATTTCCTGTTCGTGCGGAAGCAAGGCTATTGCGAGTATTTTGCTTCCGCTATGGCGGTGATGCTGCGGGAGTTGTCAATTCCGTCGCGGGTGGCGACCGGCTTCCTGGGCGGTGTGCCGAACCCGTTGACCAGGTGGATGGTACTGCGGGCCTCCGATGCGCACGCCTGGGTGGAGGCATGGATCCCCGGACAAGGTTGGACCACCTTCGACCCTACACCCTCGTCCACCGGGGGCGGACCGGCAACAGGGCTGCTCGGACAGCTTAACCTGTACCTGGATGCGGCTGACACGTTCTGGCAGGAGTGGGTGGTCGGCTATGACCAGGACCGGCAGTTGACCCTCGCCTTCCGGGTAGACCAGTCCCGGCGCCGGGGTGTCCCCTGGCTGATCCGGGTGTACAAGCGGCTGCTCGCGATTCGTTTGCCGGGCCTGGCCGGCGCCGGCCGGCCCGGCGGGCTGGCGCTGGCGCTCTGTTTCGTGCTGGCGGCTGCGCTCGTTTTCCGCCGTCGAATCGCCGGATTGATCGCTCGCAGGCGGGGCCTCGCTCGCCCCGGCGCAGGTTCCGCCGCCGCCGTCCACGAAGCGGCCCGGCTCTATCGCGGAATGCTGGCCGCGCTACGAAAACGCGGCGTGGAGAAGCTCCCATTCCAGACTGCTGCCGAGTTTGCGGCCTGCCTGGCCGACGGCCCCGCACGCCCGCTCGTCGCCGAGTTCACAATTGGCTACGAGTCGGTGCGTTTTGGACGGCACACGGAAGAGGTCGCGCTGCTGGCAGACCTGTTGCGCAAAATCGAAGCTCTCCCGCGGTAAGGGGCGGCCGTTCTCTCTCGTTTATTGAAAAGAATCGGGATGCCGGTCTCCGCCGTCCAAGAATCAGGCGGTATTTCCGGGGTCGCCTCCGCAAGTTTGTCCACTGGGGTTGGAACCGTAGGGATCGTGTTGGGATCTATCGGAAGGTGGCCTCGTTCTCCAGAGGGCCGGTAAGTCCGGCTGATATAATGAGGAATTCATATGCATTTAAACGGCAACTCCGGGAAGAGAGTCATACTTCTTCGCCCGCGGGGGTTTTGTGCCGGCGTGGTGCGCGCCATCGACGTTGTCAAGATTGCTTTGGACCTGTATGGCTCGCCGATTTACGTGCGCAAGGAGATCGTTCATAACCGCCACGTGGTCAATGAGTTGCGGGAGCAAGGGGCGATTTTCGTGGATGAGCTCCAACAGGTTCCTCAGGGAAGCCGCGTCATCTTCAGCGCCCACGGCGTCTCCCCGGCGGTCCGGCAACAGGCCAAAGAGCGGTCGCTTCAGGTAGTCGACGCCACCTGCCCGCTGGTCACGAAAGTACACATCGAGGCCGTTCGATTCGCCCGGCAGAATTCGACCATTCTGCTCATCGGCCATCGCGATCACGAGGAGATCGACGGCACCTTTGGCGAGGCGCCGAAGAACACCATCATTGTCGAGACTGAGGCCGACGCCGAGGCCGTTCAGGTCCCTGATCCGGAAAGAGTGACGTTCCTCACTCAGACCACTCTCAGCCTGGATGAGACGCGTGGAATCATCGAAATCTTGAAGCGGCGGTTCCCGCGGATCTCGGGGCCCAAGTCACAGGACATCTGCTATGCGACGGAGAATCGCCAACTCGCGGTCAAGGCCGTCGCTCCGCTCTGCCAGCTTCTGCTGGTGGTCGGATCGCAAAACAGTTCTAATTCAAAACGCCTGGTCGAAGTTTGCAAGAAATCGAGTGTGCCGGCCCATCTTCTGGACGACTGCTCGTTCCTGCAGGATGCCTGGTTCGTTGGCGTAGATACCGTTTCGGTGACGGCCGGCGCATCGGCGCCGGAGCATCTGGTACAGGAACTGATTGAGGCTTTGCAGAGCCGCGGCTACTCAAATCTGGAAGAATTGGATATTGTTGACGAGGATGTACGATTTCAACTGCCACAGGAACTGCAAGGCGGCGTAGTGCGAGCCACCTCAATCCGTCCCGCCATATGACACCGGGACTGCAAGTAGCCGACGCTCTGGTTGCCGGTGTGTCCCGCGCTGCCCTTCGTGCCTCCAGCCGCCTGCTCGGTTTGCAGCGCGCCGACGGGTTCTGGTGGGGCGACCTGACGGCCGATTCCACGCTGGAATCCGATTGGCTGTTGCTCCTGCTCTGGCTCTATCCGCCGCAGGGCGGCGTCTGGAATCCTCCGGAACGCGAAAAAGTGGACCGCGCGGCGCGGTCGATTCTTGAGCGCCAGTTGCCCGACGGCGGTTTTAGCATCTACCCGTCCGGCCCCTCGGATGTCAGCGCCAGCGTCAAGGCCTACTTTGCGCTGAAGCTCGCCGGCCTGCCGCTGGATGGCGAGCCGATGAGCAAGCTGCGCGAGCGGATCCTCGCGCTGGGCGGCATCCAGGCGGCGAACAGCTACGTCAAGATCAACCTGAGTCTTTTCAACCTCTATCCGCGGGACCACGTAGCGACGGTACCGCCGGAGATCATTTTGCTGGGCAACCTGCTCTACCAGATGTCTTCCTGGACGCGGGCCATCGTCATGCCGCTGTCGATTGTGCAGGCGCTGGATCGCGAGGGGCGCCCGGTACCCGAAGGGTTCACGCTACAGGATCTCTTCCTGCCCGGCGAGCCCTTGGATTTCCACCGTGACCGCGAATTCTTCTCCTGGCATAACCTGTTCATCCAACTGGACGGATGCTTGAAGTGGTGGGAGCGTCACGGCGTCCAGTCAATCCGCAAGCGAGCGATCCATGAAGCAGAGAAGTGGATGCTGGCGCGCTTCGAACATTCGGATGGACTCGGTGCGATTTACCCGCCCATGATGTACTCCATCATGGCGCTGGACTTGCTCGGCTACGCGCCCAATTCGCCGGAGCGCTCGCGCGCGCAAAGCCTGTTCGACCGCCTGCTGATCGATACTCCCGGCCGGTGCGTTTTTCAGCCCTGCTATTCCCCGGTGTGGGATACGGCGATCGCGGCGTTCTCGCTCGGCGAAGCGGGTTCCGCCACGCCCGATTCGCTGGAGCGCGCCACACGCTGGCTGTTGACCAAGGAAGTCCGGCGCCGGGGCGATTGGTCGGTGAAGCGGCCCAAGGCCGAACCATCCGGTTGGTATTTCGAATTTGCCAACGAGTTTTATCCCGACATCGACGATACGGCCATGGTTCTGCTCGCGCTCGCGCACTCCCGGAACACGGGGCTGCCGGGCGTGGAAGAGTCGGCGCGGCGCGCCATCGGCTGGTTGCTCGCCATGCAGTCCAGCGACGGCGGCTGGGCCGCCTTTGACGTCGATAACAACTGGGAATTCCTGAGCAACGTCCCCTTCGCGGACCACAACGCGATGCTCGATCCGACCTGCCCCGATATCACAGGCAGAGTCCTGGAGGCGCTGGCGTGTTGGGGGATGGACCCCGAACACAAGGCGATCCAACGCGGCATCCATTATCTGTTGGAGACGCAGGGGGCCGACGGGTCCTGGTTCGGACGGTGGGGCGTGGACTACGTCTACGGAACCTTCCTCGCTTTGCGCGGGCTGCGCGCGGTGGGCTATGACGACCGCGAGGCCGCGGTGCTGCGCGGCGGCGAGTGGCTGCGTTCCGTCCAGAATGCCGATGGCGGGTGGGGTGAGAGCTGCGCCAGCTACGACCGCAATAGCTTCGCGGGGGCTCCCAGCACACCGTCCCAAACAGCCTGGGCCGTTCTCGGGCTGCTGGCCGGCGGAGACACCACCAGCGAGAGCGTTTCCAATGGGATTCAGTATTTGGTCGAATCCCAGCGCGAAGATGGCGGCTGGGATGAGTCGCTGGCTACCGGCACCGGGTTCCCACGCGTCTTCTACCTGAACTATCACCTGTACCGGGACAGCTTCCCGCTGCTCGCGCTGGCGGAGTTTCAGAGGGTGAAGACAGCGGAAGCGGGGTCGCAGCCGGGCGCCCCTCTGGGAGCGCCCAAGTGAACAGCCGATTGGCAGGGGAACCGGCACTAGGGGACGATCCATTGCGATTGTGCGGGTGGCGCGCATGAGGCCGGCTCTGGTCACCGGAGCCTCGGGCTTCCTGGGCTGGCACGTGGTCCAGGTACTGCGGCAGCGCGGGATCCCCGTCCGGGCGCTGGTCAGAAAACCTCAAGCCGTGAAGGACCTGGATGCGGAAGTTGTGCCGGGCGACCTGCGCGACGCTTCGTCCGTGGAGCGCGCAATGGCCGGCTGCGGGCTGGTGTTCCACGTCGCCGCCGACTACCGGCTGTGGGTTCGCGATCCCTCGGAGATGTTCCGCTCAAACGTAGACGGGACGCGCAACGTGATGGATGCCGCGCGCCAGGCCGGGGTGGAGCGGGTAGTCTATACCAGCACGGTAGGCTGCATCGGATTTGTGAAGGGCGGGCTGGGCGACGAAAACAGCGCCGTGACCTTCTCGGATATGGCCGGGCCCTACAAGCAGTCCAAGTACCAGGCCGAGCAGGTCGCGCTGGAGTACGCGCGCGGCGGATTGCCCGTGGTGATCGTGAACCCTACAACGCCGGTAGGCGAACACGACGTCAAGCCGACTCCGACGGGCAAGACAATTGTCGATTTTCTGCGCGGCGCAATGCCCGCATACATCGACACCGGATTGAACGTGGTGGATGCGCGCGAGACCGCGGAGGGCCACTGGCTGGCCTGCGAGCGGGGCCGCGTGGGCGAGCGCTACATTCTCGGGAGCGAGAACCTGACGCTGCGCCAGATCTTTGAAACGCTGTCGGCCATTAGCGGACGGCCCGCGCCGCGGACGCGGATTCCATGGCTGGTGGCGTGGCTGGCGGGTGTATTCTCCACCGGTTTGGCGAATCTGACTGGCAAAGAGCCGCGAGTGCCCATCGCCGCTGTGCAGATGGCAAGGAAGAAGATGTGGGTGACGCACGCCAAGGCGGAACGGGAACTCGGGTTCCGGCCGTCGCCAGCCGGGGTGGCGCTGCGCCGGGCGGCGGATTGGTTCCAAAGCAATGGCTACTGCTGAGGGAACCCGGGTGGAAGCCCGAGTGGAGGCCGATGTCCTCGCCGTCGCTGCCGAGCAGCGCGAGTTTGCCGGGTTGCTCGGCAAAGCGGAACAGACGCGGCGGCTGGTAGGATGGCCCGTGGAATGCGCCTGGTGGGCCGTGGCGGGGTCGGTGAGGTGGTTGCTGGTGGCCGATGGCCCGGGAGCGGCTCACGCTGGCAGGGCGGCCGCAGAGGCCCTGTCACGCTCCACCGTCCATTGCATCCTCAGCACCGGGCTTTGCGGTGCTCTGGACGAACGCCTGAAGCCCGGCGAGTTGGTGCATGCCGTTGAGGTAATCGACGGCCGGGGCGAGCGCTGGCAGCCGCTGGTTCCGCACGCCGGGACGAAACCGGCCATGCTGCTTTCGATCGGCCGCGTGGCCGTAACGGCCAGCGAGAAGCGGAGCCTGGCGGCGGCGACTGGCGCTGGAGCTGTCGACATGGAGGCCGCCGGTGTGGCCGCGGAGGCGGCGCGTCAGGGACAGCCGTTTTACTGCGTGCGCGTTGTCAGTGATGGCGCGAAAGAAGAACTGCCGATGGATTTTAACCTGTACCGCGACCTGGAGGGGCGCTTCTCGCGCTCCCGCATTGCCGCCGCCTGCGCGTTGAGGCCGTGGGTGGTGCCTGCGCTGCTCCGCTTCGAGCGGAGGTGCCGGTGGTCTGCCGGGATTTTGGGAGATTGCCTTGTCCACGCTCGTTTTGCCTGAATATATGACCATGCGAGCCGCAGTTTACGTCGGCAACGGGCACGTAGAAGTGCAGACCGTTCCGGTTCCGGAAATCGGGCCGGGCGAGCTGCTCGTCCGTGTCGAAGCCTGCGGCATCTGCCACACAGACTTGAAGAAAGTCGAACGCGATCTGCTGCCTCCGCCCCGCATCTATGGCCACGAGATGGCTGGCGTCGTGGAGCGGGCGGGAGAGGGCGTCACCCGCTTCAAGCCCGGCGACCGGGTGGTGGTTCTGCACCACATTCCATGCCGGAATTGTTTTTATTGCGACCGTAAACTTTACGCCCAGTGCGAAAGTTACAAACGCGTCGGCGTGACCGCCGGGTTTGCGCCGGCCGGCGGCGGCTTCTCGCAGTACATCCGCGTGATGGATTGGATTGTCCCCGAGGGCGTGATCGCAATTCCCGACGGCGTCAGCTTCGAGCAGGCCAGCTTCGTCGAGCCGGTGAATACGTGCCACAAGGCGGCCGTCGCCATGGACCCGCAGCCCGGCGACGTGGTCCTGATCCAAGGCCAGGGACCCATCGGCCTGACCTTCACGAGCCTCGTCGCGCGAACCGGCGCCACGGTGGTTGCCACGGATACAATGCCCGAGCGCCTGGCGCTGGCCCGCGATTTCGGAGCCGCCGAAGCCGTCGACCCGCGCACGTCGGATGTTCCGGCCCTGCTAAAACGGTTAACAGGAGATAGAGGTGCGGATCAGGTCTTTATTGCGGCCTCGGTTCGCGGTATTGTCAATCAGGCCATGGCCGCTTCGCGCCCGGGTGGTAGAATCCTGCTGTTCGCGCAAACTTCGGACACCGAGCGAATCGAACTCTCGGGAGCGGGCATCTGCAAGCTAGAAAGGGTTTTGTTGGGGGTCTATAGCGCGTCTATTGATCTGCAGGCGGAGACCGCCAGGCTGGTCTTCAGCGGCGAAGTGCCCGTAAATCGCCTGATCTCGCACAGGCTTCCTCTCGACCGGATTCGGGACGGAATTCACCTGGCGTTGCATCCTGACGGCAAATCTCTGAAAATAATGGTTCTGCCCCAGAGGTTGAGTGCGTGAACGAGATGATGACGGCCGCAGTGCTCTATGGACGCGAAGATGTTCGCGTGGAGCGCGTGCATGTTCCTGAAATCGGCCCGGAAGACGTCCTCGTGCGCGTCCGCGCGGCACTGACTTGTGGCACCGACCTGAAGGTGTTCCGCCGCGGGTATCACGCGAAGATGATCGTCCCGCCAGCTCTATTTGGACACGAGTTGGCCGGTGATATTGTCGCCGTTGGCGAGAACGTCGAAGGCTTCCGGACTGGCCAGCGCGTGGTCGCGGCCAACTCCGCGCCGTGCGGCAAGTGCTTCTTCTGCCGCCGCAATGAGGAGAGCCTCTGCGAAGATCTGTTGTTCAACAATGGAGCCTACGCCGAGTACATCCGGATCCCAGGCCGCATTGTGCAGCGTAATCTGTATCATATTCCCGACACGCTGGCTTACAAAGACGCAGCGCTGATCGAGCCTCTGGCCTGCGTTGTAAAGGGTCTCGACGACACGGGCCTGCAGGCCGGCGATAACGTCGTGGTTGTCGGACAGGGACCGATCGGCATGATGTTTACGCGTCTGGCGCGCGTTTACGGCGCGCGCGTGATCGCCGTGGCCCGCCGCGTAGAGCGGTTGGAGATGGCCGCGCGCATGGGCGCGAACGAGTGCGTCCTGAACGGCAGCGGGCACGACGCGGTCGCACGCATTAAAGAGCTTACCGGCGGATACGGCGCGGACGTCGTAATCGAAGCGGTCGGCAAGCCGGAAACCTGGGAACTGTCGGTGCACATGCTGCGCCGCGGCGGCACGGTCAATTTCTTTGGCGGCTGTCCTGCCGACACGCGGGTCTCGCTCGACACGGGGATGCTGCATTACAACGAGTTGAAATGCATTGCCAGCTTCCACCACACACCCGCCATCATCCGGAAGGCGCTCGGCATTGTCTCCCGCGGCGAGATTTCGGCCCGGGAGTTCGTGAAGCAGGAAGAGCCGCTCACCAGCTTGAACAGCGTTTTGCGGCACCTCATGAGCCATAACGGGCACATGAAGACGGCCATTATTCCCTGACGTGTCCTCCCGAGCAACGTCCGCGAAACAGCCATTCGCTCAACCGAAAGACTTCCTGGCGTCTGCGCGCGCCATGCGGCCGGACTGGAGCCTGGACGACGCACTCGCCTATACTCGCTGGCTCTCGACGCACCACTACGAGAACTTCCACATCGTCAGCGCGCTGCTGCCTAAGCGGCTGCACCAGGACTTCTACAACGTCTATGCCTTCTGCCGCTGGGCCGACGATCTCGGCGACGAGATCGGCAATGCCGCCGAGAGTCTGAGCCTGCTCGACTGGTGGCGCAAACAACTCCGGGCCTCTTACGACGGCGGTGACGTCACGCATCCTGTCTTCCTCGCCCTGCGCGAGACCGCCGCTCGCCATGACCTTCCCATCGAGCCGTTCGATAACCTCATCACGGCTTTCATTCAGGACCAGACCGTCACGCGCTACCGTGACTGGGACGAGGTTGACGCCTACTGCGTGAACTCGGCCAATCCCGTCGGCCGTCTCGTGTTGATGCTGTGCGGCTATCGCGATGAAGAACGCTTCCACATGTCGGATGCGACCTGCACCGCGCTGCAACTCGCGAACTTCTGGCAGGACATCACCGTCGATCTGCGGAAGGACCGCGTCTACCTGCCGCTGCACCTCTTCGAGCGCCACGGATACACGCTGGAAGAACTCTTCGCGCACCGCTGCACTCCCGCCTTTCGGGCGGTGATGAAGGATGCCGTGGACCGCGCGCAGGTGCTCTTCGACGCGGGACTGCCGCTGGTTCAAACGCTCAGTCGCCGGCTCGCGCTCGACATCGACCTGTTCAATCGCGGCGGCATGCGTGTACTCGACAAGATCCGCGCCCAAGGCTACGACGTGCTCGCCGCGCGTCCCGCGGTCTCGAAGGCCGAGCGCGTGACATTGTTGCTCGGCTCGCTTTGGCGCGTGGCTTTTATGAAGGCGGCCTGAAGGTGGCATGACATGGCGACGGTGACGCTCGAACAATCCCACGCCTACTGTGAGCGCATCTCCTGCGAACGCGCCAAGAACTTCTATTACTCGTTCCTGCTGCTGCCCCGCCCCAAGCGCCAGGCGATGTGCGCCATCTATGCCTTTATGCGCGAGTGCGACGACCGCAGCGACGCTCCGGGCGCAACGCTCGAAAGCGTGGTTCAATGGCGCGCCGAACTCGACGCCGCGCTCGCTGGCAACCTGACCGATCATCCGGTCTGGCCCGCTTTCGCCGATACCGCGCGGCGCTACAGAATTCCCGCGCGCTACTTCCACGAGATGATCGATGGCGTTTCCAGCGACTTTGAGACGCGGACGATTGGCACGTACGAAGAACTCTACCGCTACTGCTACCTGGTGGCGTCCATCGTCGGTCTCACCATCATTCACATCTTCGGGTTCGAAGATCCCAAAGCGCTCGAGCTCGCCGAGAAGTGCGGCATCGCTTTTCAACTGACCAACATTCTGCGCGACGTCCGCGAGGACTCGGGAAACGGCCGGGTCTATCTGCCCGAAGAAGATCTCGCACGCTTCGGCGTGAACCCGGAAGAACTGAACCAGTGCCGTCTGACACCGCCGCTCCGCTCGCTATTCGAGTTCGAGAGCGCGCGAGCCCGCCAGTTTTACGACGAGTCGAGACCGTTGTTAAGCCTGGTCCATCGCGATTCGCGCTCCGCCCTGTGGGCGTTGATGGAGATCTACCGCCGCCTGCTCGATCGCATCGAAGCAGAGGGCTACCCCGTTCTCGCACGGCGCGTGAGCCTGCCGGCGTGGGAGAAAATCGGGATCGTTCTTCGCGCCTGGTTCGGGTTCTGCTGACGCCGCCGAGGTGGGTCGGACCCCCATACGCGCTGACTCTGCGCTTGATCTTCCCTCATCAGCCTTGGCGTCATCGCCAGGTTCTTCCCCGCCAGGTAAGGTGCATGAAGCTTTAGCGCAGACCAACCGCGCAGCGTGTGCGAGCGGGATTCGCCGGCGCACACGGTGGTCTACTACGTCATCGCGAGTGGCGCTGAATCAGCCTGGACGGCAGCACTCTGGACAATCTGCGGCCGCGGAAGCTCCAAAGCACCCTGGCATCGACGATTCCAAACATATTGGGATTGCTAAATGAACAATATCAGGGCTAACCGCCGCACGCGGCGGCCCCGCCGGCACACCTACGCTTGTGTGCCTTCAGATACTGCCTTGCAAGTGTGTGTCGCTCGTCTTACGGCCGACCCGGCCAGGAAGCCGAAAGCGGCCGCGGCCAATAGAGAGCCGGCCAAGTGGCGGCGTCCAAACCTCCGCAAGCCGGCGAACGCATCTCTCAGGTCATGATCTTCGACAAACGATGCCGTAGCATCCAGCCGGTCCGCGGCGCCGGTAGCAAGGTTGTCGATCGCCTCAGAGCCCTGGCGTCCACTTGTGCGAACCGAGGACGCAGCCGTATGGAGCGCGGCCCCTGTCTCAGTCCGCGCCGCATCCAGTCGCCTGCCTGCGGAGCGGCCCAACTGCTCCACCGACTCTTTCGCCTCTTTGCCAAGCTCCGACGCCGATTCCGTTACTGTCTTTAAAGTTGTCAAAATGTTTCTCCAAAACTCCGGATGGTTGGACTGTGCTTACTCCAACGGTAAAAGCACCGCACGTCAGCCTCCATCGCCATAGCTGAGCGGACGGCTGGAGTTAGCGGTCGACGACGTAACGAATCAGCAAAAACTGCACCTTCCGAGGCAGGGTCTGCACTTTTCCGGCGGCATTTCTTACTGCCCCGTCTACTCCGTCTGGACCAGCGCATTGGCCTCAGGCGTGCTCAGCATTTTCCTGGCGGGCTCCTCTCGCCGCCTCTGCCCGAGCGAGAGCGAGGCGAGAAGACTCCGCTGGGCCGATGCTCCGTTTCATTCCGAAAAGAACAATGACACCCATCCCACTCGCTGAGATAAGGCCAGGCTCCAGGCCCCGCGCCGCTGTCGTCGTCGCCCATCCCGACGACGAAACACTGTGGTGCGGCGGCTACATACTCACCCATGCGGAGTTTCGCTGGCGCGTCGTGACCTTATGCAGAGCGTCGGATTCCGATCGCGCGCCAAAGTTTCGCCGGGTCTTGCAGCGATTGGGAGCCAGCGGCGAGATGGCGGATCTCGATGATGGACCGGACCAGGCGCCGCTGCCGGTCGAGCGGGTTCAGGCGACCATCGTCCAACTGCTGGCTGGAAACAGCTACGACCTGATTCTGACCCACGGCCCGCGGGGTGAGTACGCACGGCACCGCCGGCATGAAGAGTGCAGCCGGTCTGTCGTCGAGTTGTGGCGATCGGGCGGCATCGACACGAAACGCCTCTGGCTGTTCGCTTACGAAGACGGGGACCATGCATACCTGCCTCGGGTGCGCGAAGATGCCGATCGGAGGAACGTGTTGACGGATGATGTCTGGCGCGAAAAGCGCCGGCTGATGACGGATGTTTACGGGTTTGGGCCCGAGAGTTGGGAAGCCCGGACTACTCCGCGAGAAGAGGGGTTCTGGTGCTTTGACTCGCCACAAGCAGTGGTCGAGCGCATGGCGCCCCAGGAGCAACAAGCGTGAAAGTCCTTGTCTTGACCGAATACCCGCCATCGGCTGGCGGGCTGTCCACGCAGGGTCAGATGTTCTATAGGGGTCTGCGCGAGATCGGCGTGGATGTCTACCCGGTACATCTCGAATCGCCGCTGGAAAAAGAATGGTACTACCGCTGGTTCCAGCCGGACGTGGTGGTAGGGATAGGGTTTTGGGGCCACCTCCCACACCTTGTCCTGCACCCGCAGCAGTTCGGGATAACGGCGATCCCATGGCTGGTGGCGGATGGGTTTATCGCGGAACACCAGGACGTGCTGAACTCGCTGCCCCTGATCCTGGTCACCTCCAACTGGGTAAAGGAGGTGTATGTCAGGGATGGCATCCGGGGAGACAATATCGCTGTATTGCCCGTGGGTTGCGATACGGACTCCTTCGCGCCTCGCAGCCAGAATGACTTCAAGGTCCGCACGATCCGCGACGTCTTGGGCGTGTCCGATGACCAGATCATGATCCTGACCGCCGGCGGCGACGCCACCTCCAAGGGCGCCCAGGAGGTTATGCGGGCGCTGGCGCTGATTGACGGCGAGGTGCCCGACTGGAGATACGTCTGCAAAGTCTGGCCTCAGCAGCGCACGATCGAACAGAACCTGATCGACCTGCAACTGGCGGCGGATCTGGGCATCGAGAAGAAGGTCATCTACTCCACGAATGTGGTCTCCCACAATTTCATGCCCTACCTCCTGGCGGCCTGCGATATCTACGCCGCGCCGTCGCGTCTGGAGGGGTTCGGAATGATACAGGTCGAGGCCAACGCCTGCGGCAGGCCGGTGATCGCCATCAACGCCATGGCTTTTCTCGACACGATGGTCCAAGGCGAAACGGCATTCCTGGCGGGAGTCGCTGAGGAGCGAAAGATCAGCGAGGGCGCATTTGGGGATGGCGACGGGGACGACGATAGCCATCGCATCGTGTTTCCTAATCCGCGGACCGTGGAGTTTCGCGCGAGCGTGCCAGACATCGCCAAGTATCTCCTGATGCTCATGAAGGACAGTGCTCTTCGGCGGCGTATGGGCGAGGCGGGCCGGCAACACGTGACCGAGTTGTTCGATTATCGCCAGGTAGCCAGGCGTTTCGTCAAAATCGTGTCCGACCGTCTGGGCATCCGCTAGCGGGTCAGTCATGCCATCGAGGGGCCAAGTCATGGATGAGAAGTCGATCGCGAGTGTGGATCAGGAAAGCATCGACCAGGCCAAAGCCGCGGCGCTTCGCGTCCTGTTGCATAACGCGCACGGGCCGTTTGAGGGACTGCCCCGGACCGCTGGGTGGGGATACCCGGAACCCTACACGCGAGACCTCATGATTTCAGCCTTGGGCTTTCTGGCCACCGGCAACGAGGAGTTAGCGGACGCGTTGCGGCGCACGTTGATTGCGCTGGCCGCCAATCAGACGCCGCATGGCCACATCCCGTCCCTCGCGCACGATCCTGGCGATCGAGGCGCGAGCGATACTACGCCGCTGTTTCTTTTCGGCCTGGCGCTGTACAGGAAATCGACCAACCAGCCGGAGTTCCTCAACGAGGCGGCGCAGCGTGCCCTGAAGTGGATGCAGTATCAAAGTCCCGACGACCTCGTGATGGTGTCGCAGTTGCCGACCAGCGATTGGCGCGATGAGCAGTGGGTATTGGGCTTTGGGCTGTTCGTCAATACGCTCGTTTACGCGTATCTTCTGCTTTATGGTGAGTACGAGTCAGCCGGCATACTGGGTGACTTGATGAACCGTCTGGAGGTGCTGGGCGAGGCGAAGAACCCCCACCAGCACGAGGGCCTGGTAGTGCCATCGAAGCCATATTACGCGCTCTATTCCTACAAAATCTTTAACAGCGACCGTTTCGATCTGCTTGGCAACAGTCTGGCAATTCTGGCTGGGATCGCTTCGCCCGAGCGGGCGCGAGACCTGGTCGCATGGGTTGAGACTGAGTGTGAGGCGATGCGGGACCGCGGAGAGCTGGCTGTGGACCTACCGCCTTGTCTGTTTCCGTATATCCTGCCCCAACACGCCGATTGGAGGCCGCGTTACGAGCGGTATAACCGGCCCGGCGAGTATCACAACGGGGGGGTCTGGCCGTTTGTCTGCGGCTTGTATGTGGCGGCATGCGTAGCGGCGGGGCGTATGGGCCTGGCGCGGCGGAAGCTCCTGGCGCTGACGGAACTGGTCAAACCGTGGCACGAAAACGAGGCGGAGTGGGGTTTCAACGAGTGGATCAAGGCGCAGACCGGTGAACCAAGCGGGCGGGATTGGCAAACCTGGTCCGCCGCGATGTATATCTACGCTGCTGAGTGCGTGCAGCAGCAAAGCACCCCGTTCTTCTGCGATATCCGGGCGCAACGGAGTAACCGCGCCCTGGAGTACCGCACGAACCAGGTTGGCGAGTCACGTGCAGTGAGGAACGCATGACAGATTCACCCGATCAAGGAAACCGAACGTACGAAAAGGTCCCGACGCGAAAGCAGGGCTTAGGCCCGGATTCAGCCGGCCAATCCGGGGACACCCAGGGGTTGTCAGACGTCGCTGAGGCAGGCTCGGAAAGCGTCGAAGAACTGGTCGAAGAGGGGCAAGCATTCGAGGCTGAGGCGATCGGCGGCGTAGAGAATGCCCCCGATCCGGACGTGGCCGAAGTTCACACGACACAAGTCCCGGAAGACGATGTGCCTCCTGAGTACCTGGAAAAGGACTAGGCGCGCGCCTTTCTGAAATGGGGCTGAAGCGAAGGTCCGTCTGGAAGCGACTCCTGCACCGCGACACCCTGACGCCGGTCTGCGGCAGTCTGTTGATGCTGGGGCAGGCAGCGGCGCAAGCCGGGCTGCGCTGCGAAGGCCGCGCGCTGGCGGCCCAAAGTGTGCAATTTTGACCAGACCTCCAGGCGTCAACTTGGTAGCATTTCTGAGTTCCGAATGCAACGGACGGAGCGGACCGGAACACACGATCCGCGGGTGTACGAAAAGCCTGGGATCAAGAACACAAGTGCTGCCCGAATTCGCATGGAGTGCCGATCCCGCCTCGTTAGGGCGGGAGGAACCACGCCGATGCTTGAGCAATCAGGACACGGGACCGGCCTACGTGGCTGAACTTCTCCGCGTTCGCACAAGGGATGTCGAAGCTCTGCGAACGGATATTGCCGCGAAATCTCCCGCTCTCGAGATCGCCCGTCCCAGCCGATCCGGGCAAGGAAACAGGATAATGCTAGCTTAATGCACGGAATTGGGCGCACTATCGAGCAGAGCAATAATGATTAAACGTTAATTTCTTGTGAAATGTAAGGTCTGGAGGATGAGAGCATGAAACTATCGAATTCATCTGTGGCGCTGGCCACGCTGCTGTTCACGATTGGAGTGGCACCGGCATCCGCCGGCATCCTATACGACAATACCGGTCCTTCCACGGGTATCTTGGATGCCTGGGGTATCAGCTTTGGGATCTCAACCGCTAACTCGTTCCTCTTGTCGCACGGCGCAACCATCACCGGCGCGGACTTCGCGGTGTGGGTGCATCCCGATGCGACCCTGACGTCGGTGGATTGGGTTATCGCCTCCGATCCACTCGGAAGTACCACTTACGCGTCCGGAACGGCGACTGCCATCAACCAGACATCGCTAGCTTACCCAATGATCGATGGCTATAACGTTGACAACGAGAGCTTTTCAATTCCGGGTTTTGCGCTCACTACGGGCACCTACTGGTTGCTGCTCCAAAACGCCATTGTCAGCAATGGGGATCACATCTACTGGGACCAGAGCGATGGCCCGTCGCAGGCATGGAACAGCGACTGGGGATACCTGCCGGGAGGCTACACCGGTGCATGTACGACCCCCTGTACAGATTCCGAGACATTTCAGGTCCTGACGCCGGAGCCTGCCAGCTTCGGCTTGCTGGCGATGGGCCTCCTCGGTATAGCGACGCTCCTCCGGCGGAGGATCAACCAGTAATCCAACTCGGGGCACGCTGAGGGGATTTCAGGCGCACCTCTCCGCAAGAGGCCCGGGCGAAGCGCAGCACCGAGCCGCGGACGATAGCGAGCGGTCACTTGGGCACCACGCTAATTGTCCGTTGCAGAAATGCCAACGCCGCTATTTGTAGCGGTTTCCCTTTTCTACCAGAGGCGGCTAACCGTCTGTGGCAAGGGCGGGAAGAGCCGGCCGGTGCTGGCGCCGGCCCCGCTGTAGAGCGATCTGCTGGAGTGGCTTGGCGGAGCCTCCATTGAGGAACCGGTCTTTGCCGGACGGAGAAAGGCGCTCGTGGGCACGGACCCGGCGCTGAAACGCCCGGGTAGCGCCTCCGCTCGAGGATGTCCAGGACAACCCATGGTGGGAGATCCTTGACCATTACCTCCAGCTCTTCGACGCATCCCCAGACAGCCTGCACGGTCGCTTTGCGGAGGCTCGACTCCGTGAGAGGCCCTCGCGCATAACCAATCGGCGATCTGGCCCGGCTCTGCCGCGGCAGATTGGCTCAATCGAGCAATTGCAGCTTCACGTTGCGGAACGTGACCTCATAGCCTTCCGCTTCGAGGCCAATGTATCCCCGGCGCAACGCAATGCCACCGATCTCGTTCACCACCATGCCATTCACCGAAAGCGTGATCTTGTCTCCCTGCGCGCGTACCTCGTAGAGGTTCCATTCGCCCGCCGGCTTCACGCGATTCTCCTTCATCTCCTTCATCAGGTTGAAGGACTTGATGGCTCCGTCGGAGAGGTTGGTTCCAAAGAGATAGCCGCCGGCGAGGCCGGTCTGCGCCTGGACCCACAATTCCCCGAATTTCGACAACCGCACTCCGATACCGCTGTTGTACTGTTTGGGCCCCTCCGTCCTTGGAGTGAAGCGCCATTCGACCTGAAGAACGAAATCGCCAATCTCCTTGTCGTAGCGGAGCCACTCGTGGCCCCCATTCCCAGCGCAGATCAGGGTCTTCTGCGCGGCGTCCACGCGCCACTGCAATATGGGCTTCAGTCCATCCACGGGCGGGATGGGAATGCGAGTCCAGCCTTGCAGGCTTTCATCCGGGAGGATGTTGGTCCAGTCGGCCGCTGCGGACGTGTTGGGAAGCAAGAAGATTCCGAGCGCCACCGCGCATGCGATTCGAGCAAAGAAAGACAGTGACATGCTTCAATCGTACGGTACGCCGGTGCTGCATTGGAGGCCGCCAGGAATCAGGGCGCACATGTATCCGCCTTCAGCTCCCGTCGCGATTCGGGCCGGAACCGCAGGTACCGAGCGTCCGCTCGAGTTGAAAAGACAGCATAAGAAATGGGCGCTCCCTGTGACATATGACCCTGAGAATCAGTGGGGCGTTCCGAGCCGCCCGGGCAGATCATCATCAGAATCCCAATGTCTTGAGCTGTCGTGAACGGGCCGGATGACAAGCTCACTCCGATGACGAAGTGACGCAGATTGGTCCGGGAGTTGAACTCCTGGCCGAACATCTATGCACAGAGCTTGGCGCGGGGCCGTTCCTGCCTGCTCGACATCGTCATTTCGGACATCGTGAATCCCTTCTTTCCAGAGGCCGCCGTAGTTCTGTGCCGGAACCTCGCCATGCCAGCCGAGGTGATAGAATCGCCGGGAACCTCCATTCCGGAGAACTCCCACAAATGAAACCATCGAGCCTCTCATCATTTCGCCCCGCCGGCCTTCTCGCCGGCCTTCTCGCCGGAGCCCTGTTGGCGTCAGCTCAGCCCCAGCCGCCGCAGAACCTCCGGTGCGAGTACCTGACCAATCCGGAGGCCGTGGACGCCGCTCCGCCCCGCCTCTCCTGGCAGCCCGTTTCCACCCTCCGAGGTGACGCGCAGACGGCCTATCAAATCCTCGTGTCTAAAGAAACGGCTGCCGCTGCGGGCGACGTCTGGGATAGCGGCCAAACCAAGAGCGCTCAGTTCGTTAACGTGGCATATGCCGGCAAGGCGCTAGAGAGCGGCAAGACCTATTTCTGGAAGGTGCGTTCGTGGGACAAAGCGGGCACCGCGAGCCCGTGGAGCAACGTGGCGCGCTTCGGCACGGGTCTCCTCAACAGCGGCGACTGGAAAGGCAAGTGGATCGCGGGCGGCAACGCTCTGCGCAAAGAGTTCAACGTGACCGGTAAGGTGACGGGCGCGAAGATCTTCATCGCCGCGGCCGGCTACTACGAGTTGCACGTCAACGGCGCGCGCATCGGCAACCACGTGCTCGATCCTTCCAATACGACGTTCTCCGAGCGCGTCCTGTACAACGCCTATGACGTAACGCGCTTCGTCCATCCGGGAGCTAACGCCATCGGCGTGTTGCTCGGCGAAGGCTGGTACGCCAATCGCATCGCCCTCGTCCAGATGAACATCGAACTCGAAGGCGGCCAGAAGATCGAAGTCTCCACCGACTCCACCTGGCAGGCGGGCAGCAGCCCCATCACGATGGACAGCCTGTACAACGGCGAAAGCTACGACGCGCGCCTGGAGCAGCCCGACTGGGACAAGGCCGGCTTCTCGGGCGAAGCCTGGAAGCCTGCCGAGGAAAAGCCGTCGCCGACCAAAATCGTCAGCGCCCAAATGATGCCGCCCATTCGCGCTCTCCAGGAGATGACGCCCAAGCGCATGAGCAGCCCCAAGCCCGGCATGTTCGTCTACGATATGGGCCAGAACTTCTCCGGCTGGGTCCGCCTGAAAGTCAGCGGACCGCGCGGCACAGTGGTCAAGGTGCGCCATTCGGAACTGTTGTACGAAGACGGCACGCTGAATGTCGAGAACCTGCGAGCGGCGCGCGCGACGGACACGTACACGCTGAAGGGCGAGGGCACCGAGGTCTACCAGCCGCGCTTCACCCAGCACGGCTTCCGCTACGTCGAGGTGACAGGCTATCCCGGCACGCCCACCATGGACGCGATTCAGGCCCGCGTGGTGCACAGCGATGTCACGCCGATCGGCGGCTTCTCGTCGTCTAAGGAAATCCTCAACCAGATCCAGCACATCGTGCAGTGGGGCATCAGCTCGAACCTGATGTCCATGCCCACCGACTGCAACCAGCGCGACGAGCGCATGGGCTGGATGGCCGACGGCCACCTCTACGCCGAAGCGGCGATGTACAACTTCGACATGGCGGCGTTTTACACCAACTGGCTGCAGGACATGCACGACGCCCAGGCCGCCGATGGCAGCGTGCCCGACACCACGCCGCGAGCCCGCTTTGCGCAAGGCGCGGCCGACCCGAGTTGGGGCGCCGCTTACCCGCTCGTGCTCTGGTATTCCTATCAGCAGTACGGCGACCGCCGCCTGCTCGAACAGCACTTCGACGGCGTCCGCAAGTGGTCCGACTTTATGTGGAGCAAGAGCAAGGACGGCACGACGGACTTCATCAAGTACGGCGACTGGGTGCCCGTCGACTTCACGCCCGGCCCGCTGGTCTCCACGGTCTACAGCTACGTCGCCGCCGACATCGCGGCGAAGACCGCCCAGGCCATCGGCAAGACTGCGGAAGCAACCGCGCTGCGCCAGCGCGCCGATGCCATCAAGGACGGCTTCAACAAGCGCTTCTACAACTCCGCGGAAGGCTACTACGGCAACGGCACACAGGGCTCCCAGATCCTGCCGCTGGCCTACGGCATGGCGCCCGACGCGATTCGCGGCCACGTCGCCGGCTACCTGCGCAACCAGGTGGTGTATCACAACGATTCGCACCTGACCACGGGCATCCTCGCCACCAAACACGCTTTGCCGGTGCTCGCAAAATTCTCCGGTCTGGACCTCGCCTACGACGTCGCCGTGCAGCGCACGTTCCCGAGTTGGGGCTACATGATCGACAATGGCGCCACCACCATCTGGGAGCTGTGGCAGAAGAAGGAAGGCCCCTCCATGAACTCGCACAACCATGCGATGTTCGGCGCCATCGGCGACTGGTTCATGACCGACCTCGCCGGCATCCAGCAAGTGCCCGGCGGAGAGGGTTACGAGAAGGTCGCCATCCGTCCCGGAGTCACGCGCGATCTGAAATGGGCGTCCGGCAACTTCGAGACGCTGCGCGGCAAGGTGCTCTCCTCCTGGCAGCGCACCGATGACGGGCTGAAGCTCGAAGTCATGGTGCCGTTCGGCTCCACTGCGGAGATCGTCATTCCGAAGCTTCAGTTGAATAATGTCTCCCTTCTGGAGAGCGGCAAAACGATCTGGCAAGGCAAGCAGGCGGCTGAACCCGTGGACGGTGTGGCTGCGGTGAAAGAGAATGACGGCGAGATCGTGGTACAGGCCGGCTCGGGCCGCTATCTCTTCGAGTTGAAGGGGAAATAGACTCGATACCACCGCTCCCTCAAGGTCGCGCCTCCGTTTCGCGTCGGAACCGTAACCGTGAGGGAGTGGTGGAATCCCCCATGCACATGGACCGCAATCAACGTTTCCAATGGAGTCACGATGATGCCGGATGCCGCTCATGTGCGCGATGGATTTCGGCAGGGGAAGCCATCACAGGTAGCCTGATCATCTTTGGCTACAATGTTTGGCACGTATTGCCCAATTCCGTTCCTCTCCTCTTTGCGATGGGGTTGATTTCCTTCCGGTTGCGGGAAGGCAGTTGGACCGCCATGGGATTGGGCCTGCCAAAGTCCTGGACCCGCACGGCCCTCATGGCTGTTGCGGCGGCCGTCGCCCAGCAGGCTCTCGGGCAATTCGTTGTCGACCCGCTCACGCACCCGTTTCTGCACTATTCTGCGAGGGCCAATCCCCTGGAAATTGCGCACGGAAGCTTTATGGTGGTGCGCTGGTTTGGCATCATCTGGACCTACGCCGCCTTCGGGGAGGAGATTGGTTATCGTGGATATCTACTGAACAGGGTCGCCGACCTTGGAGGCCGTTCGCGTACTGCTCTTGTTATTGGCTTGCTCTGGTCGAGCGTCATGTTTGGCTTCGCCCACTGGTATCAAGGCCCGGCTGGCGTGGTTAGCGGCGCCGCCAGCGGAATCGTGTTCGGAGCCGCGTATCTCCTGGCGGGGGGGAACCTCTGGGTGGCAGTTCTTGCACATGGTTTTAGTGATTCCTTAGCGTTGCTCTTTACGTGCCTTGGACTTGCCAGCTAGGCTCAAGTTCAAGGTTCGAGCTGCTTTAGGCGTCGCCCTTATCGGAAGCCTTAGACATTTCGCGTCCGGTGCCGTCTGAACGGCACGAAGCTCCGCGGCTGGTTGCTGCATGTCGACGTGATCCGCTGAGGCTTGAGCGGAACCGAAGCCGATCTGGAGATCGGCGATCCCGGATCACTTTTTCTTCGTTTGGTCGAAGCTGAACCGCACTCCCGTCGTGAAGAGAATGTCGTTGCCTTTGCGGCCGGGCAGCGGATCCGTCTGATAACGATCGTTCACGCCGAAATTCAATTGGAGGAATTTGTAGATGGGCACGCTGGCTGTCGTGTCGAAATTCAGGCGGAACTGCCCGGTGTTCGTCATATTCGGATAGAGTTGCAGGCTCTCGATGAGGTTGAGCCTGGACAGGAGCTTCATCGCGAACTCCTGGTTGGCGAGGACCTCGGCCGAGTTGCGGTTTTCGCCGGTCGAGTATATCTCGTGGTCGTAGACCGCGCCGCCGCCGAAGTCGAGGTGCCCGCGCGAGCTATGCCAGGCGTGAAAGCCCAGCCCGCCGCCGAAGACGCTGCGCAAATCGAGGCCCAGGAACTTGTCGTAGTCGTAGTCGGTGGTCCCAAAGACGAACAGCTTTCCGGAAACGTCGCGATCCACGCGGAATCCGCCGCCGACACGGTTGGCTGTCTCCCCATAGGGCTGGGTCGTACTCTGCGTCGCGTAGACCTGGTTGAAATACAGCGACATCTTGTTCTTCCCCGCCACGCGCGCGATCGCTGCGCTCGTGTTGAAGGTGGTCTGGTTCGAGTTGCCGGATGCCTCGGCCAGTCCAAACGCGGCCGAGCCGGCCCAGAAGTCCAGCAGCTTGGGATGGTGCTGACGCTCGTCCTCGCGCTCCCACGCCTTCTGGTTATCGTCGTCGCGGATTGCGGTGAGATCCGCCACTTTCGCCTGCGGGCCGCCTTCGACCTGGACGGCCTCCCCATTGACCGTGACCTTGCCGCGGGATTGCACGCCGCTCTTCAGTACGACATTGAGCGGCGCGTCGCTCACCAGCGTAACGACCGCCGCAAGGTCGATCTTGACTTCACCGGCGTAGTCCGTTTTCACCACTACGGCGTTTCCATCTGTTTTCAGGATTTTGCCGCTGATGCGATCGCCGTTCTTGAGGGTAATCGTGTCGGCAGGAATTGAAGAAACGAAAAGAGCGGCCAGTAGGAGCAGCTTGAGTGAACGCATTTTATGAAGATCGCATAATGCGCCGCTTTTGCCTAGCCCAAAAGGTGTTATCGGGAAGAGCATCCCGCATGCGCGGCCTGGCTCTTGGGGACGGCGCGGCGGGCTGCAGTCCGGAGCCTTGCCACATCCGGGCGCCGCACAGTTTCACATCACTTCGTATCCGCGCTCGGACCGTAGATCGAAGGTACGGCGGCTCCCATCGGACGCAGATAGGCGGAAAGCTGCCCCCGATGGTGGATGGAATGTTTGAGCATGAGCGTCAGCGCGGCGTAAGCGGGCAGCTTCCTCTGCTCCCCGAACGCGATGGTCCGGGACAGCAACTCGCCCGAGAGTGATTTCACTTTGTCGATCTGAGCCGGAATCTTCGATTTCTCCCAGGTCACAACATCCTCGGCGGTATGAACAGAGCCTGGAAACTCTGGATGTTTGGCCGGAGGCGCGCCCAGGTGAATCGCTTCGAGGAAGTACCATTCTGAGGCGACCAGGTGGAAAGCCAGCTTGATCGCACTCATCGACTTCGGATCAGGGGCGTAATCCCCCTTTCCATCGGGGATCGATTCCAGGACCTTCAGCGTTGTGGCGCGCTCCCGCTCGTAGTCGGCAAGAATGAACCCTGCAATCAACTTGGCTTCGTCATAACTGAGCTGCATGGAATGACCGGCCTTCCCTGAGTCAGTCCCATTATGCATCTCCCGGCGGACAACCTGGGATCAGCCCGCGGGGGGCGGCGCAGGCGTTGCCGGCGGCTCGGGATGGATCGTCTTGCGCAGGCGAATCCCCTCGCGGCGCAGCCCCAATTGAACGCTCACCCGTTCCAGGAGTTTGTGCAAATCCGAGAGCAGAACCGGCTTGGCCAGGAAATCGTCCATGCCCGCGTTCTTGCACGCCTCGCGGTCGGACTCAAGCACGTTGGCGGTCATGGCGACGATGAACGGCCGCGTTTCCGCCGGGTATTCCTGCACCACCACCCGGCTGGCTTCCAAGCCATCCATCACGGGCATCTGCATGTCCATCAGAATGATGTCGTAGCTCTGGCGCCTGACGGCGTCGAGAGCCTCCTGGCCATTGGATGCAAGGTCCGGGTGATAGCCCAGCTTTTCGAGCAGCCGGGTGCCGACCTTCTGGTTGACCGGATTGTCTTCAGCCAGCAGGATTCGCAGCGGGAGCCGCGCGGCGAGGGACGTATCGATCCCGCCCGGACGGGCGGGCTTGGGCACCAGACTGGCATCTACGGCTTCGGCGGGAAGCGTGAACCAGAAGGTCGCGCCAGCGTTGGGATTGTTGCGCACCCCAATCGTGCCGCCCATCAACTCCACGAGGCGGCGGCTGATCGCGAGACCGAGCCCCGTGCCTCCGAACCTGCGCGTTGTGGAGGAGTCTCCCTGGGTAAAAGCCTGAAAGAGGTCCATCTGGTGTTCGTCGGCAATTCCGACTCCCGTATCCCGCACCTCAAAACGCAGGACTGGCGGGGTCCCGTCTTCATGCGGATACACGTGGACCTCGACCTCGCCATGACGGGTGAACTTGATCCCGTTGCCCACAAGGTTCACCAGGATCTGGCGCAAACGGGTGATATCCCCGCGAATGGCGACCGGGACCTCTTCGAAAGCGCAGATCAACTGGATGTTCTTGGGCTTGGCCAGCGGCGACAGGAGGTCGAACACCTCCTTGACGCACTGGTCAATGCGGAACGGGAGGCTCTCCAGTGACAGCGTGCCACTTTCCACTTTGGAATAGTCGAGAATGTCGTTGATCACCGCGAGAAGATGGGTGCCGCTGGCACGGACCACTTCCACGCACTCACGCTGCTCGCTCGAAAGAGGCGTCTCCATGAGCAGGCTGGTCATGCCGATCACGGAGTTCATCGGCGTGCGCATTTCGTGACTCATGTTGGCGAGAAACTCGCTCTTGGTCTGGGCCAGGCTTTCCGCGCGTTCCTCCGCCCGCCGCCGTTCGTTGATCTCTTCGCGGAGCTCGCTGGTGCGCTCTTCCACCTTCGCCGCGAGCTCGGCTTCACGAAGACGCAAATGCCGGGTACGGACGACGACCACCGCGGCCACGATGAGCAGGAGCAGCAAGACGGCGGCGATGCGAGCAAACCAGGTTTCGTACCAGAACGCCTCAATGTCCAGGTGGAGGCGCGAACTAGCGGCGCCCCAATGGCCGGGCACGCCAGCCTGCACGACAAACGCGTATCGCCCCGGAGGCAGATTCGTGTAGAACGCCTCGCGCCGCCCTCCAACATCCATCCATTTGTCGTCGTAGCCTCGCAAGCGATACCGGAAGCGCACGCGATCCGGAGCGGCAAAATTCGCCGCCGTGTAGCGGAAGCCGACGTCCCGCCCGGCCGGACCCAGTTTAACCACCGGCAGATCAATCGCACGTCTCTGATGCCCAACCACCACTTCTTCGATGATGGCCGGCATGCTGGTGAAAGGAGGCGCCTGTTTCGCGGGGTCCACCTTCACCAGCCCGCGCATCGTGGCAAACCAGACGGTTCCGTCGTGCATGCGCCACACCGACGGTGTCTGGCCTCCATTGCATTCGCGCGATCGCATGCCTTCGCTGAGACCGATCTGATCGAAAACGATGGGCACGGCGCTCCCCGAAGCACGTTGTTCCAATGCCTTGAGGTTGGCGGAATAGATGCCGCGCGCCCCCCCGATCCACAGTTTGCCGAGGCCATCTTCGGCCAGAGAGACGATCTGCAGATCGGGCAGCCCATCGGCAGTGCCGAAGAGCCGGTTCCGCCCGGAGCGAATCCGCAAGAGCCCTACGCCATAGAGTCCAGCCCAAACCGTGCCCTGGGAATCGCGCAGCAGAGCCTGGACATTCTGCCCTTCCGTGCCCGGAACGACCGTAAACCGGCCGTTCGAAAGACTCCACAACCCGGAATCGGTGGCTACTTCTACCGTACCGCCCTCGCCGGGAAGAATCGCGTAAACTGCGCCGTGCCATGGAGCACCCGACCCCTCGGCTGCCGCGTCCCACTGACTGCCGCGAAGCCGGTACAGGCCACGGACGGCCCCCACCCACAGCGTGCCGGCCGAATCCTCGGCGAGCGCTGACGGATTGCCGGGATTACCCGGGATCTTCAGCTTCAGGACCAGAACGCCGTTGACAAAACGGTGCAGCGTGCTGTTGTCGGTGGCGACCCAGACCGATCCGTCCCGGCTCTCCAGCAGCGTGTAGGGGACCGTGCCGGCGAGCACCTGGGGCGCGGTGATCACCCGCCAGCGCCCGCCCTGCAGCAGGTTCAGCCCGCCGCCTTCCAAGCCCGCCCAGACCGTTCCGTCGCGCGTCTGCATCACCGATAATGCGACGTCCCAACTCATCCCCTCGGGCCGCCCGTACGGGGTGACGCGGCCATCCCGGACCTGCATCGCACCGAACACGGGCATCCCCAGCCAGAGCCCCCCCTCGCTGTCTGCCAGCAGACTCGTGATACGCGGTTCCGGGATGCCGGGTGGATCCTTATACACGCGCACCTTATTGGCGGCGTCGATACCGATCAGGCCGGAATTGTCAGTCCCGATCCAGAGCGTTCCCTCGCGATCCCGGATCATGCTCAGGACAACGAGCTTGCGCTGCAAGTGGAGACCGGGAACTGGTTTCGTCTCCCAAACACCGTTTTGGAGCCGCATCAGCGCGCCATCGGAGGTGGCTGCCCACAGCGCACCGTTCGTATCGGCGAAAATCAAGCGAACCGGACCCGTCTTGGCGGGCTCGAAGCTTCGCGCCATGCCTGAGACGGAAATCTGCACGACACCGCTGTCATCCGCCGCCCAGATTCCTCCTCCGGGCGCGGGCTGCAACGAGTGCGGCCTGTTGCCCAAGTGGAGCCCCGACGGGCCGAAGGCGTGGAAGCGTCCGTCTTTTAAGACATATAACCCGCGATTTCGAACCGCGGCCCAGATCAGGCCGCCATTCCCGGTGAAATCGGCAACCGGGCCCGCCGGAAGCCCTTTGTCCGCGCCAAAAGCCTCGAATCGTCCATGAAAGTAGCGCGTGGCGCCGCCGGCTGTCCCGATCCAAAGAGCACCGTCCGGGGTTGCCAGCAGGCTCAGGATTTCGTTCTGGAGGAGAGCGTCATTCGTGCGGTCAAAGACCGTAAAGCGCACGCCGTCGAAGCGCGCGAGACCGCTATAAGTGCCGATCCAGATGTAGCCGTCTTTCGTCTGCGCGATCGCGCTTACGCTCGAGGATGGCAAGCCATTGTCGGCATCCCACCTCGAAATGTGAAACTGCGTAAAGTCCAGGTCCAGATTGTGAGCCCGAGTTGGAGTACCAAAGCCGCCAAGCCACAAGAGGCTGGCAGCCACAATCCCGCCGACCTGTAACGAGTTCCGTAAGCGCATCAAGATCCGTAGGTATCGTCTTCCATTAAATCAGATTGAGCAGGGATTATTGCCCCAATCGGCCTTAATCCGCCGATAGTCCGGCTGCCACCACGTGGCGGCATACTCCTGGTCCACCATGGACTTATCGGACAAACCGCGTCGGCCCATTCGCTGCGACTCCACTCAGAACCGGAATGCCTTCGCGCTGCGGTGGGAGTCCCTGTCCCCTCACTAAAGACAGGGACTTCAATCGAGATATTCGTATACCTAACTCCGTTTTCAATGCGGAAATACAACGGCGTCGGGCACGCGCTGTTGCTTCGCGGACACGGCGGCCGGGTGCTTGCGGTCCGAGCAAACGATCTTGACCACGCGTAAAGAAACGGATCGGCGTTGAATCCGCATCGGAGCGCGGCCGTGCGGAAGGGCGCGCGGCAATGGACGCGTTGAACAGGTGTTTCGGGTTCCTCGTTGCCGCGCCGCGCGAAAGCCGTCAGTTCACCCAACGAGGACGAGATTCGAGTTGCAGGAGGAGATCCCGGCTGCTTCCCAAGGCGAGACCGGACAGGAATTGAGACCGGATCCGCTCCGCCCGCATAGACCCCGAACGCCCGAAGAAAACGTCGCGCAGCGAGCCGAGCAGTACGCACCATGCATCAGCCGTCGAAGGGGCGTCCCCTCTCGGCGACCTGCTGCTTTCCGCGATCAGGAGCCTCGCATCGAACCACAACCGGAAGTTGGCCTCCAGTTCGCGTTGCACGTCGAAGAAGAATGGGGCCTCCGGCTGGTACACGCTGGATTCCGCGAGCAGACTATGTTCGAGCAGCGTCGCCACGGCGGCAAAGTCCGCGTGGAGAATGGGCCGCGCCGCCAGTGCGCCCGTAATCAGCTCCAGCGGCTCCAGCGCGTGACAGAAAGGCAGGCCGCAGCAGCGGGCGGCGCGCCCCTGCATCAGGGCGGGCAGCGCCTGGTGGCTCAGCCAGGAAGCGTCCACGCCCGGGGGGTACATCGCCTCGCCGGCGAACTCCGCAAGCCGCGGGAGATCCTCGAGCAAGGCCGCCCAGCTCTCCAACCCCGTCTCACGGCAATTGGTTGCCAACCTGTGGGCTTCAGTCTCCAGGCGTTGCGGCGTAAATCCAGGCTGAACACGGGCATACACTTCGTTCAGCGCCAGACACCAGGCCTCCACGGGCACTGGCGCACGGCCCGCAAATCGCAGATAGTTTTGCAACTGACGCCGCCGCAGCTCGAGAATGCCCGTCAACTGGTCGATGCGCGCGCCGAGCGGAGCTTCCTTGGTGGTCTTCAGCAACCGGCGGTAGCGCTTCTCATTGTCCTGCAGCCAAGGCCCGCCCCCTGGAAGAAGCTTCTCGACCTCGATGCCCGCGGGGGCCGCAAGCCTTCCCAAGTCCGCGAGAAACCAGGGTGATCCGGCGAGAGCCGCCTGCAGACCGCGATAGCCGGGCTTGCAGTCGCTGACGCCCGAACGGATCGCCTCGGAAACGGCGAGTAACTGCCGGTTCAGCATCCAGGTCGCGCCGGTCTGATGCTCTCCCAGATCGGATCGCAATCGCGCCAACAGCCCGATCAGTTCTTCCACGACCCGATCAAACCAGCCGGTGCTCTGTTCCCCCGCATAACCCGAGACCGCTCCCCGCAAAGTAACGGCCTGCTCGGCGGCGCGCGGCGAGAAAACCCACCCGACCGAACGCTCAAGGCGACCCGTAATGTCTTCCCACTCTTGCGGAGCCACGTGATCCGTGGCGCGCTGTTCCAGGCCGAGGGACGCCACCAGCGTGTCCAGGCAATCCCGGACGGTGTTGGCTGTCGGTTCCTGCTCGCCTCGCCGGCTGCGCGGCATTCTAGACCTCGTTGTTAATCCTCGCCTTGCCCGTCTCCGTCAGCACTTCGTTCATGGAGCCTTGACGGTAGCCCTGCATGTCGAGAGTTACGTATTTGAACCCAAGCGTTTTCAAACTACTGGAGATCTTTTCGAACATCTCCAGCGAGAGCGCCTTGGGCATCTCGTCGCGCGCAATCTCGACGCGCACCAGTTCGTCCGAATGGTATCGCACCCGAAACTGCCGGAATCCGAGAGCCTTCATCGCCTCTTCAGCCGTCTCCACCTGTTGGATGTTCTCGACCGTCACCGGGGTTCCATAAGCGACGCGCGAACTCAGGCAAGCTGCCGCCGGACGGTCCCACGTGGGCAGGCCGGCCAGCCGGGAAAGCTCGCGAATCTCCGCCTTGCTCAGCCCCGCCTCGACCAGCGGCGCCTTAACCTCGTGGATCTTCGCGGCCTTCTGCCCCGGACGGTAGTCGCCGAGATCGTCCGTGTTCACCCCGTAGACGATGGTCTGGCCAGGAAAACGCGACGCGAGTTCCTCCATGCGCCGGAACAGCTCATCCTTGCAATAGAAACAGCGATCCGGGTTATTGGCGGCGTACTCCGGGTTCTCGAACTCGAGCGTTTGAATGATCTCGTGTCGGATGCCAAAATCGTTCGTCAGCGCCGTGGCGTCCCGCATGTGCGAACGCGGAACCGATGGGGAGTCGGCCGTAACGGCTATGGCGTTGTCGCCCAGAGCCTGCTTCGCGGCCCAGGCGAGGTAAGCCGAGTCCGTACCGCCCGAGTAAGCCACCAGCACGCGGTCCATTGCGCGCAGAAGACCGAGCAGCTTCTCCTGCTTGCTTGCGAGCGCCGCGGAGTCCAGCACAGGCGCGCCGAGAGTCACGAATCCGGTCATGCCGCCATTATATCGGGTTCAGTCCGGTTTGAGGCCCATCAATGAGCGCTCGAGAAGAGCCCTAAAACCGAAAGGGGTTTGGGTTTTAGTTTGCAAATTATTGATTCTAACAACTTAAAAATGGAAAATCCAAACCCCTTTCGGTTTTAGAGGCTTCGTCTCGCACCTTGCCGAGGCGCGCCGCATGGTGCGCCGGACGATTTGGGGCGGCCCGCCAGCGCCGCGCGGCCGCTCCAGCGTCCACCCGTTCAGACTTCGGCGCCGGGTTTTGCCGGCGTTCCCGGAGCGGGCTCTGGAGAGCCCGCGCGGGCAGTGGAGCGCCGCCCCACACGAGCGGCATGCCCGTATCCTGGTAAGATTGACGAACTCACCCCGGGAGGTTTCAGCATGACTTTGAACCCATATGCGCGCTTCGTGGACGGCCGCGATCCGCGAGCGGTGATCGCGGAGACGGCGGCCAAACTGGCGGCGGTTGCAGAACAGCTCGGGCCGGCGAATCTGAACACGAGTCCCGCGCCAGGCAAGTGGTCGCCGCGCGAGGTCCTCTGCCATCTCGCCGATACCGAGTTGGCGTTCGCCTTCCGGCTGCGCCAGACTCTCGCCGAACCGCACCATGTCGTTCAACCCTTCGATCAGGACCAGTGGGCGAAGCCCTATGCGGCGATTCCCGCCGAAGCTGCGCTGGCCGCGTTCACGGCCGTGCGAGCGTGGAATCTGGTGCTGCTCGGAACAGTTCCGGCCGAAGCGTATTCCAAGCCGGTAAGCCATCCCGAACGCGGAGCGATGACCTTCGGAACACTCGTCGAAACAATGGCCGGTCACGACCTGAACCACCTTCGTCAGTTGGAAGCGCTCGCGGGCCACGCCGGCTGATTCCTGGGAGCGCCGATCTCCAGATCGGCTCCGTCTTGTCTGTGTGTCGATTAGGTAGTGGTGCAGCTTGCAAATCTGGGCCCACGTCTGGTCTACCCAACGATTAGTTGGGTTGGTCTATGTGTCCGCGGGCATGGCTGTATAAGTGGTGGTCATTTAAAAACAACATAGCCGTTAGGTTTAAATGTAGGCTGTCCGTAGAGATATAATTGCATCCTTCCCGCTGAGAAGCGTTGCTCAAACTCTTTCATTATTGGACCCATGTAGCAACTCAGCGCCTCTATAATTTCATCAGCAACATGCGCGTCTGGTTCAGAGCAAACCATCGTAACTGGGAAATTGGGGCGGTTCCCTATATATGTCATTCCGACACCAAAATACCCCATCTCTTGTGCCCTCAATTGGCTACCAAGCACGCGCGCGATTGCCTGCCTCTGCGAACTTCCGGCCTCTGGGGATATTTCAATATTGATGGTCCGAGATCGGTATTTTGTTCTTACTGATCGCAACTCGGATTCCAGTTTGGTGAGAATAAGCGCCTCTGGCTCGATGTAGTCAATACTCGGGTTAATCATTACCTGCGAAGCGGTTATCCCTCCCCGTTGTCCAAATGAAACCGCAGAACCTGGCTGGATGGTAATAGAGCCAGCGGAGGTATTCCCAGAAGCATTCGCTTCGCTGGAGGCGGGCGAGCGGGGACGGGTTTCGCTGATCTTGGCGGCGCCGGTCGGCGCTATACGCGATTTGCTACTGGTCTCTTTCGGTGACTGATCTTCTGGCTTGAGTTGTTTAACTTGGGGTGTTACAACAGTACGAACGTTGAATGGATCTGTGGCGATGGTTTTGTGTACATCCAGAACGTGACCCAATACGAATACACCCAATGCAAATACGGCGAAAAGCAAACACGCAACAATCGTTCTAGCTAATCCTGTTCCCGAAAACTCAGTCCTGCGAAAGGTCCAAGTCGCAGCCACCACTGCGGCGATTAACAACACTACTCGGAGCGCGTCAGGGGAGAAGGTAGAACCGACCGCCAGGACGATTGGCATAACGACCGCCACCCACCCGGAGTGCGCGAGCTGCCTGAAGTTTGCCATCCCGCCAGCCTATCACTCGCTAAAGTGCAGTGGCACAGTCCAGTCAAGTAGCACGGGATTTCAAACTGCACCACCACCGTCGATTGCCGCCGGGCTGCCGCTTACGAGGCAGCCAGGCGCTATGCCTTGCGAAGCGTGTAGCGCGTCCCGGCGCGCGTCGGAATGACGAACACATCGCCGTCGCGTTCGACCTTCGCTTCGGGCAGCACCTGAACCGCCCCGTCCCAGGGCTTGAAAAGGCGCAGCGTCGCGCCCTTCTCGCTCAGGATGCTGACGCCGGAGACCGCGTGGCCGTCCCACTCCGCGCTCACCAGAAACGCGCCGGTGGCGCGCAGGTCGCAGAAGCGCGTCCTGCCCAGGTTCGTCGTGTTCGGGAACAGCCGCAGCACGCCCGAATAGCTCTGCAGCAGGCACTCGTTCAACACTGCGGGCAGCGACAGGTTCTCCGTCCACACGCCCATCCGCATCATGAAGTCGAAGTCGGTCGATTCGGCATAGCGGCCGCCGGTCTGGCGCACCCGGTCATTGGAAATGCCGTTGGGCAACTGGCAGTACTGGACCTCCTTCTTGAACGCTGCCACGTCGAGCAGCCCCAGCCGCGCCTTGATCAGAGGCAGGTAAACCAGGTCGTTTCCGCCCTCTAAACGCACTGTTTTGGCGCTATTTTTGGCAATTTCGAGGTGTTTTTCGCCCTTTCCGAGGCCGACTTGTTCTCCGGGAAAGACCGGAGCGAGAGTCACGGGCACGTTGTAGATCCACTCCGCCGGCGCGCCCGGCACGTCCAGCCAGACTTTGCCGAACGGCCCTTCGACCGTCGGATAGGGCGCCAGATTCTTACCGATGTCAGCCCAATGCTCGCGCTCCTGCGCGTCCTTCCCGAGAATCCCGGCGGCCTCGGCCGTGGCCTTCAAAACGAACTCGGAGAGCGCCACGTCGATGATGCAGTCCTTGTTCAAACGCATGTCCACGGTGAAGCCCCAGTTCTCGGGCGAGACCGTGGGGATGATGTGATACTTGCCGTCGTCCAGCTTCTTCACGTAGGCCGCGAGGAAGCGGCAGGCTGAGCGGAGCATGGGGTAAGCGCGCTCAAGAAAGACGCGGTCCTGCGTGTAGAGATAGTGCCACCACAGGCTCTGCACGGTCCACGGCGTCTCGCAGACTTCGTAGCCCCAGGGCGGAGCGGGATAGGGGTTCACCTTGCTCGGAACCGGATACGCCGAGTGGAAGAAGAACGCGCCGGGCAGGCCGAACTTGTCTTTCGCGTAGCTCTCGCCGAGCGCGGTCAGCTTCTCGCACAGTTCGACGTAGGGCAGATGCTGCTCCACGTGGTTGGACGAGAACACGCCCCAGTAGACCTGCTGCGTGTTGTAGTTCATGTGATAGTCGCCGTGCCACGCGGTGCCGATGCGGCCGCTCGACCAGTTGCCGAACAGACCCGGCGCGAGTTTGCCCTCGCGCAGACAGCAGGCCAGGAAGTACTGGTTGTGATACCAGATGCGTTCCAGTTCGCGATCGTCAAACTCGACCGCGGATTTCGACCAGAACTGGCCCCAACTCTTCGCCGAGGCGCGCTGCAGTTGCCGGACCGGAAGGGCAGACAATCGTGCGACCTCCGATTGTGCGGAGGCGCGATTGTCCTTCGCGTCGCGCGGCGTCAGCAGCGCAACGTCCAGCCGGAATTGCTTGAGATCGTAGCGACCTGAAAGGGCGAACGAGGAATCCTCTGGAGTCGGCGGCGGATCGGACATGGCTGGCGCGGCGGCCGCGGACGATTCCCGGACGCCCCAATTGTAACCGGCTTCGGGCACGGCTTCGGTTGGCGCGGTGGATGGGAAGCGTTGGAAGCAATCGAACGAGCCCGAGGCGGTTTTCAGTTCCGGCTTTGGCAGACGCGCCTCCGCATCCTCGTTCGGAACATAGACGACCGACTCGATGGGAGATGCCCCTTCAGTCCAGACGCAGATGTGATTGGCGTCGCGGTGGACGAAGCAGAGCAGGCGGAACGGGCTCGTCTTGCCCTTCAAGTCGTCGTGCAGAAACTCAGCGCTGTACAGGCCTTCGGATGGATCGAGCGTCTGCTTCACCAGCCGCACGCGCCGCGGGTCCCAGTGGATCCAGACGATTCCGCACGGCCATGGCCTGGGCCAGGGTTTGCGATACGACGCGCTCACTTTCTGGGCATAGTCGCGGAGGAAATCGATTTTATCCTCCAGGTAGATCATCTCCGGCTGGCCCTGGCGTTTCGCCTCTTCTCCCGCGCGCTCCCAGAGCTTCAGCAATTCGTCGAAGTGGAGCACGTGCTGATAGTGGTCCTCGCTGACGCGGATATCCCACGAGTCTTCCTTGCCAATGTGCAGGCCGAGGGCATCGGGCCGCAGCGTGACGCAGACGCCCACGTCGCCATTGCCAAGCAGCGCGCCTTCGAAGAAGTTCGGCGTGGGCACGGTGTTCACAATTGCGTGACGCCTGGCGATGGCCGCGGAATCCAGCGGTGCTGAGGAAGCTTGCTGGGCGGACAGCACGGGCGCGGCGGCCACCGTGACGGCGGCGCTCGTCAGGAAGTTGCGGCGGTTCATGGGAACGATTCTATCCCTCCTGCGCGCCGTGGGGCAGGCTGGCAGCCTGCACGGCGGTTGCCTACCGCCGCCGTCTCACGCCAACGCACCGGTTGGCCGATTGCCAATCGGCCGCAGCTTACCAAGCTGCCCCACGACAGCACCCTCTGCCTGGCGTGCCCATACGCTCGGCTTCGAGCCGTTTTGCCAGGGAATCGCGGCGGCCTCCACGGACTCCACTTCTATGTCGCACGCCCGCGCAAACTCATGCCACTCCTCGCCCGGGGTGACAATGATGGATGTGGAACTTGCCGCGAGTGCTCAGGCGCGGTTTCGGGTGAGGTATGCCGAGACCGACCAGATGTGCGTGGTCTATCACGCAAACTACCTGCCCTGGTTCGAGATGGCTCGCACGGAACTGTGCGCGGCGCGCGGCGTGCGTTATCGCGACATTGAATTAAACGATGGACTGCTGCTGACCGTGGTAGAGGTCCAATGCCGCTACCACGCTCCGGCGCGCTACGACGACGAAATAGTCGCGGAAGCGCGATTGAAGCATTCGCACCCCAGAATGATCGTTTTCACGTACGAAATCCGCAATGCCGTTACGTCTCAACTGCTGGTGAAAGGCGAAACCCGGCACGTCTTCATTACCCGGGAAGGACGGCCCGTGAAGGTCCCACGCAAGTATTACGAACTGTTTGGAATCGTCTCCTCCGGCGATGGCGCTGCAGCGGGCTGAGGGGCATGACCCGGCGCGACTGGTTGCTGTCGTCGCTGCCGTTTCTCCCCCCATCGGGGGGCCGTTCTTTCGCGTTCCCGGATGGCCGTGAAGCCGCGAGCTCTGGTGACGCCGTCGTCTTCGGCAGCCTCTCCAGAAAGCTCCTCGTCCAACAGGGCGACTGCCGTCACGCCACTCTTCCCGGCTCCACGTTGAAACCCTTTGTCCTCGCCGCACTGTTGGAGCGCCGGTTGATAAAACCGGACGAGCGGCTCGAATGTCCGGGCGGGTTTCGCCTCGGGAATCGAGACCTGGAGTGCATCCACGTCCGCAATGCCGGGCCGCTGGACGCCGTGGAGGCGCTGGCGGCATCGTGCAACTTCTGGTTCGCCGTCATGGCCCGGCGGCTGGGACCGGACGGCCTCCTGAAAGCGCTGCGCGCGGCAGGCCTGACGGCGCAGCGCGCTCCGAGCGAGGAGCAGGTCTGCCTGCAGGCGCTCGGACTGGCGCACGTCTCCGCTTCCCCATGGACGCTGGCGCGCGCCTACGCGGCCCTGCTCAAGGCCGGACCGCCGGCGCCCGTCCTGCAAGGGATGCGCGCGGCGGTCGAGCGCGGCACCGCACAGCGCGCTTCCAGCACTGTCGTTTGGATTGCCGGCAAGACGGGAACGGCGCCGGGCGGGTTGCCGGGAACCAGCGAGGGCTGGTTTGGCGGCTGGGCTTTGAAGAATCAAAGCAGCGGCAAGCCCGCGTGCCCGCCCGCGGAGCTTGCCAATTGTCTCCATTCGCGACCCGGCATCGTCTTCGCGGTGCGGGTAGTGGGAGGGACCGGCGGAGGAGCGGCAGCGGAACTTGGCAAGGACCTGGCGGAACGATGGGCGCAAGCGAGTTGATGAACGACCGATTGCTGGCGCGCATGCCTGTCATGTGTTTTGGAGCCGCGATCGTTCGGGAGTTCCGAGTAGTCTGCGGGCGCACGGAACTGCAGAGAATGCGGCCGGGGTTTGAACGAACTTCCGACGGAGCTGTGTGGCGCACGCTTCAGCGTGCCGTGGCGGCATTCATGCCGCCATGCCGCGAACAAGCCAGACGTCGAGATGAATCTCGACGCTGCACGCTAAAGCGTGCGCCACATTGGGCCGCGACTTTGCTTTGCCTGGCTGCTTGCGCCAACGGCGCCACGGTGAAGGTCGGCTGGCGTGAGGCCGGCAATCGAGTCTCCATCCAAACGCTCGATCTGGAGGATTACACCGCGGCCGCCCTCAACGGGGAGGCTGGCGTCTTCACGAGCCCTGCCGCGCTGGAAGCGCTGGCCGTCACCATCCGCACGTACGCCAAGGCCAACCTCGGACGGCACGGGGCGCAGGGCTTCGATTTCTGCGACACCACGCACTGTCAGCGCCTGCTGCGGAGTGCGCCGCCGGCGCGCGTCACGGCAGCCGTCGAGCGGACGCGGGGCATGATTCTCTGGGCGCGCGGGCACGCCGCCGAGGTCTATTTTCATCGCAACTGCGGCGGGAAGACCGAAGAAGCGGGCGCCGTCTGGCCGGGCGCGACGAGGAGCTGGCTCCCTGTGCAGGAGGACGAAGCCTGCGCCCGGACGAACGCTCGCGCGTGGCGAGCGGAGATTGCGCTGCCGGACCTGGCCCGGGCGCTCGGATTGCGCGAGATCCGGGCGCTGAGTGTAGCTTCGCGATCTCACTCGGGCCGGGTTGCGACGCTGAGGACAGATTCCGGCGTGCTGGATGCCGAACGCGTGCACCTCGCCGTGGGACGCACGTTGGGTTGGGGTTATCTCAAGAGCCGGCTCTACGACGTGCACATCGAAGGCGGCAAGGCAATCTTCGAGGGGCGCGGGAGCGGGCACGGCGTAGGGCTGTGTCAGGACGGAGCCGAGGCGCGCGGTCTCGCCGGGCAGACGGCCGAACAGATCCTGGCGTTCTACTTTCCCGGGACTCACGCGGGCATCACGGCGAGCGGGTTCGCGTGGAAAGAGCTGCGCGGCGAGCGCGTGATCCTCAGAAGCGAGTCCCCGCAAGGCGCATGGCTGAGCGCGAGCGAGCGCGCGTTGACGGTGGCGGAACGGCTCGCCGGATTTGCCGCCAAGCCCGGCATCCGTGTGATGGTTTATCCGACGCTCGACGCCTTTCGAGACGCTACCGGCGAACCCGGGTTTGTGGCGGGCTCCACGCGCGGGGACACGATCCATCTTCAGCCCGCCGGGAGTCTGCAGGCGCGCGGCATTCTGGAGGCAACGCTGCTCCACGAAATGCTGCACGCGCTGGTCAATCAACGCTCGCGTGCGCCTCTGCCGCGCTGGTTTGGTGAAGGCCTGGTGCTCGCGCTCACCGGGGGCGCCACCGGTGAGGCGAGTTGGACTTCGCAAACCGCGCGGATGCTGGACGCGCCTCGCAATCAACAGGAGCTTCGCGAAGCTTACGCCGCCTGCGCCTCGCGGGTGCGACATCTGATGCGCGAGCGGGGCCGCGCCACTGTGCTCGGCTGGGTGGAGATGGGGCTGCCTCCGGAAGTGCGATAGCTGTGCAGGGGACAATCTCTGATAGTCCCGGCTCTGATAGTCCCGGGCAGTTTCCGGTGTAAACCCGCGACTGCCACAGCGCTCCTGATGGGGCATACAAACGCGTCCGCCCCGCGGAGCGCATTGCGACCCACGGGGCGGCGAAGAAAGGCGGAACGGGCGAATTCGTTTCGACTGGCGCGCGGGCTAGCGCCCGTACCCGAAGTAAGCGTAAGGCTGAACAGGCTGTACGTAGCAAGGAGCCGGATGCCAGTAGCCCCAGCCGTCGTAGTAGCCGCATCCAGCGCCCGAATTGTAACCCCAGCCGAACGGGACTCCGACGCCGTAGCCATAGTACGGACGAGCCCAGAAACGCCCACCGTAGTAGTAGCCACGGCCCGCGTAGAAGCGGCCCTCGCCGTACCCGCGTCCGCCTGCGTAGGCATAGCCGCGATTCCCCGCCGAGTAACCACGTCCGCCATAGTAGCCGCTGGCCCCTCTGTAGGAGTAGCCGGCGCCTGCGTAGGCGCGTCCGGCGTAGCCTCCGCCACTTGAATACCCGCGTCCGCCCGTGGAGTAGCCTCCACCACCTGAGTAGGACCGGCCGGAGCCGCCGCGCGTGCCGTGCTGAGCCCAGGCGGCCGTGGCGCCCGTCAAGAGCAGCGCCGTACCCAAGGCCAGGATCTGCAATGTTCGAATCATGACCACCTCCAATCTCAACCTACGCACGAGGTAATGCATTCGAGATTCCAATCTCCGGGCATTGAAGGGAAAGGACTTCGCGTCCTCACCCCAGACAGGACTGGCTGAATTCCACCGGCCACGGCTCAGCTCAGCCACCAGGGCAGCGGCCGTGGGGCAGCCCTCCGCTGACCGCGAGGGAAACGGCCCAGAGAGGCGAGTGCCTGCCATTGGTAAACACTCGCCATTCACGCAAGTAAATTCCTACGTTTTCGTAATGATCATGGCGGGAATGCGTACAATAATCCGCATAGGAGATCCAACATGACTACCCAGGAAGTTGCGGACACGCTCGTCAGACTCTGCTCCGCAGGCAAACTCGACGAAGCCATGAAAACGCTCTACTCGCCCGATATCGTCAGTATGGAAGCCGGTGCGCCTCCCGGACAGTCGCGTGAGTCGAAGGGCCTTTCTGCCGCCTTGGCCAAGGGCGAATGGTGGGCCGCTAACCACGAAGTCCACTCGGCCGTTGTAGAAGGTCCGCTCGTGGCGGGATCGCATTTCACGGTGGTCTTCAAGTTTGACGTGACCTTCAAGCCGCAAAACAAACGGTTTAACATGGAGGAGGTCGCGGTTTACAAAGTCGCCGCAGGCAAGATCGTGTACGAGGAGTTCTTCTACGCCATGTAGGAAGAGCGATCGCAGACCGGCGCTGTTTCCTGTGCGGGAGATGGCGCTCGATGTCACCGCTTCCCGAGCGCTGAGCCGTCTCACATCAACTCACATCATCTGAGGCGGGCCGAAGGTGAGCTGTTCCGCGGTGGTCTACGCTCATCCGGAAACAGCCCTGTGCCTGCACTTGCTTTAGACCTCAGCTCACCATTCGCTACACTCGGCACATGCTCCTCTGCCCCGTCCGCAACTGCCACGTGGCGCTGGTGCGCGAGGGGCGGCGATTGGTCTGTGCGCAGGGGCATTCGTTCGACGTTGCGCGCAGCGGATACATCAACCTGCTCCAGCCCCAGGACCGGAGGTCTAACCAGGCAGGCGACACGGTTGCGGCCCTCGCGGGGCGGCGGCGCTGCCACGATAGCGGTGCGACCCGGCCGCTGCTCGACGCGGTCGCCGAGATCGTGGCCGCGACTCCGGGCGATGTCGTGCTCGACGCGGGCTGTGGTGATGGTTTCTACCTAGGCAACCTCGCTCACCAGGCCGGCTGCAGCGCGCATGGCGTCGATATCTCGGTTCCTGCCATCGATGCAGCGGCGCGGCGCTACCCCGGCTGCGAGTGGATCGTGGCCAACGCCGACCGCTTCGTGCCGTATGCCGGCGGTTCGTTCTCGATCGTCCTATCCATCACGGCGCGTATGAACCCGGGCGAGTTCCGGCGGATTTTGCGCGAGGACGGACGCCTGCTCGTGGCCCTGCCCGCGCCCGAGGACCTCATTGAATTGCGAGGCGCGGGCCGCGATCGCGTGGAGCGAACGGTCGAGACTTTCGCACAAGAGTTCGCGCTCATCGGCCAGCGCCGCGTCAGCACCACGGCGGAGCTCGACGCCGCCGCGGTGCAAGACGTGCTGCATTCAATCTACCGGCCCAGGCAAGCGCGGCCGGCCGAGGCGATGCGAGTGACCTTCAGCCTGGATCTGCTGCTGTTCCGAGCCGCGCAGACGGTTCCACTTCCCGTCTGACGCCTGAATCGCGTATCGGTCGCTAGGCAGTGTCGAGGGGCAACGCGCGCTCGTACGCATAGTAGGTTGTTCTGTCTAACAACACCATCCAGACCTCCTCGACGGAGGCGGCGCGCGCACCCAGGAATGTACAGATCTCCCTCACGGCGATTGGTGCGGCGAGATCGAGCGGATAGCCGTAGATGCCCGTGCTGATCGAGGGAAAGCTCACCGAACGCAGCCCACGCTCCTCGGCCAGCGCCAGACAGACTCGATAGCAGGAAGCCAGCGCCTCGGGCTCTCCGTGACCGCCGCCATGCCAGATGGGACCGGCAGCATGGAACACGAACCTGGCTGGAAGCCGGCCGGCCGTAGTCGCGACCGCTTGCCCGGCGGGCAGCCGGCCGAGAGCGGGCCGGATGCGGTCGAGTTCCTCCATGATGGCCGGGCCGCCGGCGCGGTGGATTGCGCCGTCCACACCGCCGCCACCGGCTAAGCCCGAGTTCGCCGCGTTGGCGATTGCGTCCACCGGGACATGCGTGATGTCACCCTCCATCAGAATCAACTGGCGGCCATTGGCCAGCACGAGTTCGCGTTGCATCGGTCTGACTTGATGATATGCGCGGAATCACGCCCCCGCGCCGCCGAAGTTGAGGAGTGGCGCTTGCCGGACCAGCGTCGCATCCGGTTGAGCGTTTTCCCGACGATAGGATTGCTGTCACGTCTGGCGCTCGGGATGTTCCGGGCAGGCTCCCGCTCATGGTCCCGATAGCGGCCGGTGCGGCGCAGGGGTGACGCGCCGCCTTCGCCTCGTGCGGCAAGGGTGCGACGCCCCGGACGCGGATGTGCCCTAGTTCAGTCGAAAGGTGTCCGCCAATTTGAAGAGGTGAGGTAATCTTGCCTCATGTCGCCAAAGACCAAGAGGGTGCTCGAAGCGGTTTTCTGGTTCGTCCTGGGTCATCTGAGTTGCGCCTTGATGCACCACCTCCACGGGTGAGCGGCGCTTGCCTTCGCGGCGAGGGGTAATAGCCAACCGCTCCCGAGATGCTTGACATGCAACCAAACAGTTGCATAATGGAGCAGTGGAAGCCGACGTCGACAAGGTGTTCAAGGCGCTGGCCGACCCCGGACGCAGGCTGCTACTCGACCGCTTGCACGCCGATAACGGGCAAACACTGGGACAGCTTTGCGAGCACTTGGACATGACCCGCCAAGCCGTGACTAAGCATCTCAAACTGCTCGAAGAGGCGAACCTGGTCGTCACGATCTGGCGGGGCCGCGAAAAGTCGCACTATCTGAACCCGGTGCCACTCCACGAGATCGCCGAGCGCTGGATTGGCAAGTACGAGCGGGACCGGCTTCGCGCCCTCGCCGAACTCAAAAAGAAGCTGGAAGGAGAAACCGATGGCTAGTTCGCGATTCGTTTATGTGACCTATATCCGCACGACGCCGGAGAAGCTTTGGCGGGCGTTGATCGAGCCGGAATTCACCCGTCAATATTGGGTGGAAACATGGCAGGACTGCGAATGGAAGGCAGGGTCGCCGTGGCGTCTGATGATTCCCGGCGGACGCGTTGGAGACAGCGGCGAAGTCGTCGAAATCGAGCCGGAGCGAAAGCTCGTGCTGTCGTGGCGCAATGAATTCATACCCGAAATGCGCGCGGAGGGGTATTCGCGAATGACTTATGAACTGGAACAGCAGGGCGAGTCAGTCAAGCTCACCGTTCTGCACGAGATCGACGTACCGGACTCGAAGTTCATAGGGTCGGTCTCGACTGGATGGCCGATGCTGCTGTCAAGTCTCAAGAGCCTGCTCGAAACGGGGGAATCGCTCGAAGCAAGCCGCCACTGGCCGACGGGGATCTAGGGCTGTTTCCCAATAGGCGTAGCCCAACGCAAGACCTCCAGCGTCTGCCCGCGGCAGTTTCGGACGAAGTGCGGCGCGGATCTCTCCATGACCGGGAGACTGTTCGCCCCCAATGATGAAAATGGCTACTCCTCCCCCAGCACCGAACCGCGAAGGAGGAGAGCGCCCATTGCCAGATGCAACCGTTCCCTCACGGTCGCGGCTCCGTTTCGGTCGCGGCTCCGTCACTCGGCTGCGCGCAGGACTTCCTCCGGCGAGGCAGTGCCCGTACCCGGCTTAGTGACAGTCACGGAAGCCACCAGGTTGCCGAACCGCGCAGCCTGCACCGCGTCTCGCGTGAGCCGCAGCGCGAGCGACGCGCCCGCATTGAAACTGTCTCCAGCGCCGCAGATGTCTATGACGTTCCCTACCTGGCGCGCAGGCACAAGTGTCTCGCCGTCCGCCGTCACGACGACGGCGCCCTCGCCGCCCTTGGTCAGAACGAGCGTCTCGTGGCCGACGTGCCGCCGAAGCGATTGATAGTCCGTCGGGATGCCGAGCCTGCGGCAGGCGGCGGCCGCCTCGTCTTCGTTGACCTTGACCAACACGCCTCGGAAAAGTTCAGGGCGTGCGCGGGAATCCACCCAGACGACCTTGTCGGGATGCCTCGCGGCGAAGACCGCAATCGCCTCGCGCAATGCCGCGGTGACCACCCCTCCCGAGTCCAACTCCATCTGATCGGATACGACGACCACATCGAATGACGGCGCCGTTTGCTCGAAACGCGCCACGACTTCGCGCTCGGTGGCCGGCGCGAGGTCACCGGAGTTCACGTAGTCGACCCGCGGCAGATCTTCGATGCCGGTCTGCCGGTTGATCAGCTTCGTGTAGGTGAAGGTCAGCGCATGCGGGTCCGTGATAAGCCCGGTGGCATCGATGCCCCGCGCTTCCAGCGCCAGACGAAGCTCGTGCGCGTGGCCGTCGCTTCCTGCAACGCCCACCACGGCGACGCGACCCACACCCAGCGCAACAAGATTCGATGCCACGGTCCCCGCCGCGCCCGGCGTGCGCTCCACTTCCACCACCGCGACACGCGGGATGCCGGTCTCGCGAGACGGCTCCGCGAATCGAGGCTCGTAGCGGCACCAGCGGTCCAGGCAAACGTCCCCGACAACCAGTGCGGAGAGCCCGGGAATGGCGGCCAGAATCTCCGCGACTGTCACGGCCGGCTCCCGAGAGCGCGCCACAGGGCCGGGAAAGTCGCCCGGTGATTGCCGCTGAAATAGTAGCTCTCGCCGCCATCGGCGACCGTGCGGATCAGGATGGTTTTGCGCGGACGGAAATAGTAGGCGGGCTCGGTCCGCGGCAACTCGGCATGGAAGTCGCCCGGTATCGGCATGAGATCGAAGACCGCCGTGGTGAAGTGGCGGATCTCCCGGCCCTGCTGATGCGCGACGTTGCGCGACATGGAGAGCGCCTTGAGATAAACCTCCGGCGCCATGACGGCCGAGCCGAAGCTCAGCATCACTCCGCCTTCCAGGTTCTCCACCGTGTTCGCGAAGATCAGGAAGTCACGGTAGCTCGCCGCGCCGATCGCCGCGCCATCACAGTTGGGATGCTCGTGGACGATGTCGTAGCCAATGCCGACGTGCACCGTCGCGGGCACAGACCAGTGGTAGGCGGCGGCCAGAACGCTCAAATCGCGGTGCGGGAAATCGCTGACCGAGATACGGCGTCCGATCGCCTCGCCAAAGCCGAGTTCTTCCGCCTCGCTGATCCAATCATTCAGCACGCCGGTCTCTTTCCACAGCCCGAACTCGCCACTGCGGATGTAGCGCGCGACGCTCTCCGTCGTCGCGCCAATCCGGGCCAGTTCGTAGTCGTGGATGACGCCTGCGCCGTTCAGGGCAATGTGCGAAATCAGGCCGCGCTCCAGGAGGTCGATGATGTGGCGGTTCACACCGGCCCGCAGCAGATGCGCGCCGAGCATGAGAATTCTCGCCGAGCCGCGCTCCTTCGCCGCTTGCAGCCGCTCCGCCACCACCGCAAGATCCGGGTGCTCGAACGCCGAAACCGGATCGCTGAGTTGCAGCCAGTTGTCGAGCGCCAGATCGTTTACCCGCTCGGCCAGCGGCTTGACGTTTAGCCGGCTACGATCGAACGATGCGTACTTGGATGTCATTTCGAAAACAGCCTCCCGGCATAGTCTTCCCACTGCAAATAGTTCGGAATGATGCCGTCGGCGCCGGCCCTGGCCAGCCGGTCGCGCTTCCAGGCGTCGACGCGCAGGCACGTGCCTTCATCGGTAGCCACCCCGATGGCGACTCCGCCCACGCCCTTGACGTTCTCGATCTCGACGTACCCGTCGCCGAAGCCGAGGATCTGGGGCCCATGGCATTCCGAGCGGTCCAGAATGCGTTGGATCAGGATGCGTTTGGAAAAGCTCTTGTAGTCGTCGAGCGCGCCGAAGACACCGCCGTCGAAATAGGGTGTAACGCCAAGCAAATCGGCTTCCATCTTCATGTACGGCTCATCAGTGCCGCTGGCGAGGTACAGCCGCAGGCCGCGCGCCCGCAAGTCCTGAAGCAGACGCATCGATCCCGGAACAAGGTACTTCTCCGGCGGAGCCTGGCCCGTCCGGACCTCTTCCAGCCGGTGTTCGATCTTCGCAGCCAGCAGATCCAAGTACTGCCGCTTGTACACCAGCGGTTCTTTCGGCGACCCGCCGCGCAGTTCCACTTGATAGGCCAGTTCGATCATCTGGTAGATGGTCTGCTTGCCGGTCAAGCGATCGACGAATTCGCGCACGACGGCCTCAAGTTCGGCCGCGCTCTCGCCGCTCTTCAACCGCGACAACTCGTCCACCATCATGGGAATCATGACGTTGGCCCACCCGGCGCGCAGCAGCGACAGCGTGCCGTCAAAATCGAAGAGCGCCACGCGCGCCTGCGTCGCGCTCGCCGCGGGATTGAGAATTTCGAACAAGGGCTCCGGGGATATGGCTTCCGTCAAGTTGTCTCCTGACCGGGACGAGAGTCCGGCTGAATCCTCATTTTAGGATTTTTTGTAGCAGCAGACAACATAAAAGCTAGAAGGCCCTGTTGCTGTCATAAGAAATCGAGCCGTAGGGGCTCACCACATGTGATAGTAGCCGGAAGTCTCCATCACCTCGACCTGCGTCTCAAACAGAGCACTCAGCGCCTCAGAGTTCAGGATTTCGCCCTTCGGCCCATCGGCCACCAGCCGTCCACGTTTCAGGCAGACGACCCGTTCGATTTCGGGAATGATGTCCGGCAGGTGGTGCGTCACCAGGATAATGGTGATGCCGGATTGAGCCAGCGTGCGCAGCACCCGGCGCAGTTCCCGCGCGGCGCGAACGTCCAGGCTGTTCGTCGGTTCGTCCAGAATGATGGCCTGCGGATCGTGTACCAGCGCTCGCGCGACGACGGCGCGGCGCACCTCGCCGGAACTCATCGCCGTCATGTGGCGCTCTGCCAAATGCGTGATTTCCAGCAACTCCATCAATTCGTCGGCCTTCGCTTCCATGGCCGGTGTGACCTGATGGTTGGGCCACAGGCCGATGCTGCCAAAGAAGCCGCTGAGCACCGTCTCCCGCGCCGAATAGGGTTTACGGCAGGTCTCCGCGAGGTCGTTTGTGATGATGCCCAGGACAGCGCGAAGGTCGAAGAGAGGCCAGTTCTCCCGCCCGAGTATCCGAACCATCGGCGGGGGATCCAGCAGGCGCGGGTACAGCTCGCGCATCAGCACCTTAAGTAGCGTGGACTTGCCCGAACCATTGGGACCGACAATCGCCGTGTGCTCGCCCGAGCGGATGGCCAATGTCAGGTCGCGCAGGCCGGTGAACGCGCCGTGATCGACGGTCACGTTTCTGAATTCGAGGAGAGGTGGTTGAGCCATTATTGCTGTGTGTGGGGCGGCTCTCCAGAGCCGCGCGGGCGCTCCAGCGCCCGCCCGAGCATTCGATAGCTCCCCGAGCTGAACAACCGGAATGTAGTCGTGCGGGCCTGGAGGCCCCGCGCGGCGCTGGAGCGCCGCCCCACTTTGCCAACTGGGGATGGATAGGCGGTTTCACGACAGGACCTAAGCGCCGGCGAGCGCGGCCTCCTGCGCTTTAGACCGTTCAAGAAAACGCTGCACGAATTGCGTGTCGATCTGGGCCGCCTGGAACTCAGGGTCGGCCAGAATTCGCTGGTGCAATGGCACCGAAGACTGGATGCCTTCGACGATGAACAGGTCCAGCGCGCGCCGCATGCGCGCGATGGCCTCCTCGCGATCGTGACCGTAAGCAATCAGCTTAGCGATCAGCGAGTCATAGTAGGGCGGGATCACGCCGTCCACGTACACAGCAGTATCGACGCGAATGCCGACGCCGCCCGGCAGGTTGAGCGCCTTGATGCGTCCCGGGCACGGCGTGAATGTGACCGGATGCTCGGCATTGATACGGCACTCGATGGCGTGCCCGCGCATTTCCACAGGCCCGCCCAGAATATCCGGCAGCCGGTCGCCCATGGCGATGCGGAGTTGCGCCTTCACCAGATCGACGCCCGTGACGGCCTCCGTGATGGGATGCTCCACCTGAATGCGAGCATTGACCTCGATAAAAAAGAGTTGACCCGACGGGTCCATGATGAACTCGACGGTCCCGGCATTGGTGTAACCGATCGCCGAGAAAGCCTGCTTCAGAGCCGCGCTGGTGCGCTCGCGCAGCTCCGGCGTCATCGCCGGCGACGGCGCCTCCTCGATCAGCTTCTGATGCCGCCGCTGGATGCTGCACTCGCGCTCGCCCAGGATCTCGACGTTGCCGTAATTATCGGCCAGAACCTGAAACTCAATGTGGCGCGGGCACTCGATGAACTTCTCGCAGTAAATGTCGCCGCACGAGAACGCGGCCTGCGACTCCTGCTGCGCCTGGATGAACTGCGCGGGCAGTTCCTCGGCGTTGCGGACGATGCGCATGCCACGCCCGCCTCCGCCCGCCGAAGCCTTGAGGATGACCGGGTAGCCGATTCCGTCAGCGACGTGGATCGCCTCCTCCGGGCTGCGCAGGATGCCGGCCGAACCGGGCAGGATGGGCACGCCGTGGCGGGCCATCTCGGCGCGCGCGCGTTCCTTCAGACCCATCAGACGAGTGATTTCGGGGCGCGGACCGATGAACTGGATGCTGGAGGTCTGGCAGACTTCGGCGAAGTCGGCGTTCTCGCTGAGGAACCCGTAGCCGGGATGGATCGCGTCGACGTTGGTGATCTCTGCGGCGCTGATGACCGCCGGAATGTTCAGGTAACTGAGCGCGCTTTTCGCGGGACCGATGCAGACGGCTTCGTCGGCGAAGCGGACGTGGAGACTATAGCGGTCGGCCTCCGAGTAGACGGCGACGGTCTTCAGACCCAGGTCTTTGCAGGCGCAGATCACGCGGAGCGCAATCTCTCCCCGGTTCGCGATAAGTACCTTGCGAATCATGAGCAGCGTCTCAGTTCGGCTTCACCAGAAAGAGCGTCTCTCCGTACTCCACCGGCTGACCGTTTTCGACCAGGCACTTGACGATGGTTCCGGAGATCTCCGCTTCAATCTCGTTCATCAGCTTCATCGACTCGATGATGCAGACAACCTTGCCCGGCTTGATATAGTCGCCGACCCGAACGAAGTTGTCCGCGCCCGGCGACGCGGCTTCGTAATAGGTGCCGACGATCGGCGCGGGCACCGCCTTCAGAGTCGGATCGGTGAGATCGGGTTCATCGGGCGAGGAGCCCAAAGTATCCGAGGCGCTCGGCGCCGCCGGAGGCACGCTGATCTGGGCAAAGGGCGCAGAGGCAGACGCTGGCGTCTGCGACACAACCACTTCCTGCGTCGCCGCCCCGCCCGAACGCTTGATCCACACGCGGTTCTCCCCGCGCTGGACCTCCAGTTCGGCGATGCCGGTATCACAGACGGTCTTAATTAGATCGCGAATCTCGTCGAGGGTCATGATTCAAGAACCAGGAATTCCTTTGGTACCTTCGTGAGCGACTCCGCTCCCCGCTCTGTCACCAGAACAGTATCCTCAATCCGAACGCCGCCCGTCCCGGGGATATAAGCGCCGGGTTCGATCGTAATCACCATGTTCTGTTCGATGACATCGGGCACGCTGCGGCCGACGCGCGGCGCTTCGTGGATTTCAAGACCGAGCCCATGCCCGGTCGAATGCTGAAAATACTGGTCGTAGCCAAAGCGCTTCAGTGTCTTACGGGCAGCGCCGTCGATCGCGGAACAGGTTACGCCGGGCCGCACCATCTCAAACGCCGCCATATGCGCTTCCAGGACCGCGTCGTACAATCGCTTCGCCAACCTGGACGCCCGGCCTGTGTGGACCACACGCGTCATGTCGCTGGCGTAGCCATCCAGGCTCGCACCCATGTCTATCAATAGTAGCTGATTGGCTTCCAGACGCGACCCGGTCGGTTGAGCGTGCGGCAGCGCGGAACGCTCGCCCGTCGCGACGATGGTTTCAAACGACGGCTTCTCCGCCCCCAACCGGCGCATGCGGTATTCGAGTTCCGCCGCGATGGCGTTCTCGGTCATGCCCAGTTTGATCTTCTGAAGCGTCTGAACATACGCTTTGCCGCACACATCCATGGAGCGGCGGATCGCCTCGATCTCCCAAGCATCTTTCACCGAACGCAACCGCTCGGCCAACCCGCTGACATCGCCGAGGCTCACGCTCTCGCCCAACCCGGCGGCGATGCGCGCGAATTCCGCCTGCGCGAGATGCTCCGCTTCGAGCGCAAGCGTCGCGACCTTACGCCGCTTTACAGCCTTGGCCACCTCCGGCCAAAGCGACCCTCTCACGACTTTCACCGGGCAGTCGACCTCTTCAGCCGCCTGCAGTTCGTAGCGCGGATCCGTGAACAGAGTCGCGCTCCGCGCCGTCAGGAGCAGGACTGCGTTGGAACCCGTAAAGCCCGACAGATAGCGAACATTGGGCAGATGAGAGAAGACCGCGGCGGCAGACTTTCGCTCCTCCAGCAGCCCCAGCAAACGATCGCGCCGCAGCGCAAATGACGAAGTGGTCACGATGAGCCTCAATTTTAACATCGGGCCGGAAGGAGATCCTCCAGTTGAAGGACTGCCCCGTCTTCCGGCGCCGCTGCCGCCCCTATCCTACCGCTCGCCGTGCGATCCTGGTTTCCAATATGCGTCTCCGCACACCCGCGTTCTTCATCTTCCGCGCCGGGCTTTTCGCCGCGCTCTGTGCCGGCATGGCCCTCGCCCAGTACCATCCGGTCGTCGTCAAGGCAGCACGGATGTTCGACGGCAAGAGCGAGCATGCGGTGGCGCCCGGCCTGGTGGTGATCGAGAACGGGAAGATCGCGCAAGTGGGCGGCGCCGTTCCCGCGGGCGCTGAAGTGATCGACCTGGGCGACGCCACGCTGCTGCCCGGCCTGATCGACGCGCACACGCACCTCACCTCACAGTTCAGCATGGATCGCTATCAGGACGAGTTCCACGAACGCCGCACAACGCCCGCCGAGAAGGCCTTCGAAGCTGGCGCGATTGCGCGCACTACTCTGATGGCAGGCTTCACCACGGTGCGTAACGTCGGCGCAGGCGAGTGGGTGGACATCGGCCTGCGCAACGCCATCAACCGCGGCCTGACGGATGGTCCTCGCATGTTGACGGCCGGCAAGGCGCTGGGCGCGACCGGCGGACACTGCGACGAGACCAATGGTCTGGCGCCCGCCGAAGTGCCGGTCGAGCCCGATTGGCGGGACGGCGTGGCGAATTCTCCGGACGAGTACCGCAAGGCCGTGCGCACGATGATCAAGTACGGCGCCGACGTCATCAAAGTCTGCGCCACCGGCGGCGTGCTCTCGCTCACCGACGATGTGGATACGCCTCAACTGTCGCAAGAGGAATTGAACGCCATGGTCGAGGAAGCGCACGCGCTGCGCCGCAAGACCGCAGCCCACGCGCATGGAAACGAAGGCGCGCGGCGGGCCGTGCTCGCCGGGATCGACTCCATCGAGCATGGCAGTTTCCTGAAAGACGAGACGCTCGACTTGATGAAGCAGAAGGGCACGTTCCTGGTGCCGACTCTGATCGCGCCGACGTTTCTGGTCGAGAGCATGGAAGCCGGCATGAAGGTGCCGGAACGCATCAAGGAAAAGGCCAACGCGGCTGCACTGAGCGTCCACACGACCTTCCGCCACGCCGTGGAGCGCGGCGTCAAAATCGGCTTCGGCACCGACGCGGGCGTCTATCCGCACGGCCAGAACGCGCGCGAGTTCGAACTGATGGTGAAAGACGGCGCGTCGCCCGCGCTGGCGCTGCGAGCCGCCACCAGCGCCGACGCCGAGTTGCTCGGCATCGACGATAAAGTGGGGTCGCTCGAAAAGGGAAAGCTCGCCGATATCGTGGCCGTGCCCGGCGATCCGTTCGCCGACATCAGCACGATGCGCAAGGTCTTCTTTGTGATGAAGGAAGGCAAAATCTACCGCAACGACTCGAAGCGGTAACAGCTCCGCGACCTGTGGCAGGAACGCCAAAACCGCAAGGGTCCAACGGTTCTTGAACCTGGAATCAGCAACTTAGAGGCAAAAACCGCAAGACCACCGTTTTCGTCAATGCTTGTCGTGCTCTCTTATGCCAGGATTTCGCGGAGATCGCGGTACAGTCCGCGGGCTTCGGCAGCCTCAGATTCCGTGGCTTCGCGCGATTCGTTCCTGCCGATAAACCAGTCGCGGCCGTCGCGCTGCACGAGCGCCGCGAAGCCCTGATCCGAGAGCGCGCCCGGCGAACCGATCGCCCCGAAGCCGTCCTCCCGGCGCTCCACCAAAACGACACAGCCATTGCGCTCCAGAACGAAGTGCGAGGAGATCTCGGGGACTGGCAGGATCTGAATTCCCGATGCGGCGAGACGTTCGAGTTGCACGAGGAGTTTGGGATTCACGGTGCGTGGTGGGGCGGCTCTCCAGAGCCGCGCGGGGCCTCCAGGCCCCGCAAGTTGGTCCGGAGCGGGCTCTGAAGAGCCCGCGCGGTCCTGGAGGACCGCCCCACAACAACTACATCTTGTAGCGGCCGAGGTCTTCGTCGTTGAGACCTTCCAGCCAGCGGCGCAACTCTTCGTTGGTGACCTTTTCACTGATGTTGGTCGCGGCGCGCGACGACGCCAGCACCTGTTCCTCAACGTAGATGGGGCAGTCGAGCCGCAAAGCAAGAGCGAGCGCGTCACTGGGACGCGAATCGACGCTGATCACCTGGCCGTCTTTTTCGAGCCAGATCACGGCGTAGAACGTCTCGTCCTTCAACTCGCTGACAACCACCTTGCTGACTTTCGCCTCGACGCCGGTCAGCAGATTGCGGATGAGGTCGTGCGTCATCGGACGCGGAGTCGATACCTTTTCGATCTCCAAGGCGATCGCGTTGGCCTCATAAACTCCGACCCAGATGGGAAGGATCGAATTACCGCTCGAGTCGCGCAGGATGACGATGGGCGTATTGGTGACAGGGTCCACCATGAGCCCCCGGATTTTCATTTCAATTTCCATCGCAACCCCCTCCTCAGACTACTAGACGCAGCCAGGAACAAAAATGGTGCCCCCTCGACGATTGCGGCTTCATGATTCTGGCACAAACCTACAGCGCCTGCTGACACTCGCCGGCCAACGAGTTCGGGCCGGCCCGCAGCACCCGCACCGGAAGGTAACTTCCAATCACGCTCTTCCGCTCCGGCACAGTTCCATCTTCGCGCGGTTGCGCGGTAAAGTTCAGGACGCGATTCTGGGAGGTACGTCCGATCCACTGTCCGGTGGAAGAGTTGAAGCCTTCCACGAGCGCTTCCTGCTCGCTGTCGATCAGCTTCGAGTTGCGGCGCAACTGGATCGCACGCTGGCGCTCCTGCAGAATGATCAGGCGCCGGCTCTTCTCTTCTTCCGGGACATGGTCGCCGAGCGAGAGCGCCGGAGTGTTGGGCCGGACTGAATACTTGAAGCTGAAGATCGAGTCGTATTCGACCTCGTCGAGCAGGCTCAGCGTGTGCGCGAAATCCTCTTCGGTCTCCCCCGGGAAGCCGACAATTACGTCGGTGGAGATCGCGATGTCGCGTTCCGCGTTCTTCATCCACTCGATGCGCCGCATATACTCATCGCGCGTGTACTGGCGGTCCATCGCGGCCAGCACTTTCGTCGAACCCGACTGCACGGGCAGATGCACCATGTTGCAGAGCGTCGCCGTGCGGTCAATGGCGTCGATGATCTCTTTCACGAAGTCACGCGGATGCGAAGTGGTGAAGCGCACGCGCCGCACGCCCGGCACGTGGCCCACCGCTTCGAGCAAACGCGCGAAGTCCCAGCCCGCGCTCGACGGGTCGCGGTACGAGTTCACGTTCTGGCCGAGAAGCTGGATCTCGCTGTAGCCCGCGGCGGCGAGCGAATGCGACTCCTCCATCACGCTCTCCGACGTCCGGCTGCGCTCGGGACCGCGCGTGAACGGGACGACGCAATACGAGCAGCTCTTGTCGCAGCCTTCGATGATGGTGATGTAGGCGCGATGCGGATTGTCGCGGCGCGTCAGCGGCGTCTCGAACGTCTCGTCCGTATCCAGGCTCAGCCCGGTCACGCGGCGTCCGCCGGCTTCGAGTTGCACCAGCAGTTCGGGCAGCTTCGAGTAGCTGGCGGAGCCGACCACCATGCTGACGTGCGGCGCCTTATCGAAGATCTTCTCGCCCTCCTGCTGCGCGACGCAGCCGAGCACGCCGAACAGCTTGTCCTTCCCCGTGCGCTTGAACTGATCCAACCGGTGGAAGACCTTCTGCTCCGCCTTGTCGCGGATGCTGCAGGTGTTGTACAGCACCAGGTCGGCAGCCTCCGGCGTTTCCACCTGCTCGTAGCCGCGGCTCTCCAGCGTGCCGACGACTTTTTCCGAATCGTGCACGTTCATCTGACAGCCGAACGTCTCGAGATAGAACTTCTTCATGACAAGAAAACCAGGGAGGGACTGCTTTCAGTATAAGAGTTTCTTGAATGACTGAGGTGGGGCGATCCTCCGGGACCGCGCGAGCCCGCTTCAAGTTAGTTGCGGGGCCTGGAGGCGCCGCGCGGCTCTGGAGAGCCGCCCCACAAATGTGAGGTACCATGCGAAAAAGCAAATGGGAGAGGTTCTCGAACTCCGCGGATTGTCCCGCTACTATCCGGCGCACAAGGCGCTGGACGGGCTGTCGCTCAAGATTCTCGAAGGCGAGTTCTTCAGCCTGCTCGGGCCGTCCGGTTGCGGCAAGACCACAACGCTGCGCCTGGTGGCCGGCCTGGAAGAACCGACCGGCGGCCGGATCCTGCTGCGCGGCGAGGCGATCGAGCAACGCCGCCCGTACGACCGCAACGTGTCGACAGTCTTCCAGAACTACGCCTTGTTTCCGCATCTGACGGTGCGGGAGAACATCGAATTCGGGCTCCAGCATCGCCGCGGAGGGAGGCCCGCGGAGGCTGGCAAACGAATCGCGGAAGTCGTCGAGATGTTACAGCTCGGCGGCAAGCAGGACCGCTCGCCAGCGCAACTGAGCGGCGGCGAGAAGCAGCGCGTGGCGCTGGCCCGCTCGCTGATTCTACATCCCGACGTCCTGCTGCTCGACGAGCCGCTCTCGGCGCTCGATCCGAATCTACGGAAAGAAGTCGGCGTCGAACTGAGAGCCTTGCAAAGGCGAGTCGGCATCACCTTCCTGTTCGTGACGCACGACCAGGAAGAGGCGCTCTCGATGTCGGACCGCATTGCCTTGCTGAATGACGGCCGGCTGGAACAGACCGGCACACCGCGGGAGATCTACCAACAGCCGCTCACCCGCTTCGCCGCGGGCTTCCTGGGAAGGGTGAACTGGCTGAACGGGACAGGCATTCGTCCCGAAGCGACATTGCTGAGCCGCGAGCGGCCGGCGAATGCGTTGCGAGTCTACGAGACCGTCGTGGAGAGTTGCGTCTTTCTCGGCAACCGCCTGCACGTGGAGACAGCGCTACCCGGTGGCGAGCACTTCATCGCGGAACTGCCCTGCCCGGCGGAGGGATTCCAGGCGGGCGAACGAGTCCACGTCTGGTGGCGGCCCGAAGACGAACTCTTACTGCCTGTCTGAAGAACTGGATCCGGAAGTGAGGCAATTTGAAAGTCAGAGGTTGAAGCTGCGGCGCCGTTTCGGAGGTGATGGCCTGAGGGCGCTGTTCCTGACGCCGTCCGCAGTGCTGCTGATAGCACTGTTGGGCGTGCCGATGGCGATTGTCTTCGCCTACACGTTCCTGACTCGCGGCACGTATGGCGGCGTGACCTCAGCCTGGACGCTGGAGAACTGGCAACGCCTCGCCGACCCTCTGTATGCCGGCATTCTTTTCAAGTCCTTCGCGATAGCCGCGGTCTCCACCCTGTTCTGCCTGGCGCTTGGATTTCCGCTGGCGCTGTTCATCAGCCGCGCGGGCCGCCGCAAAGGCTTGTACCTGCACTTGGTCATCCTGCCTTTCTGGACGAGCTTCCTGGTGCGTACCTACGCCTGGATGTTTTTGCTGCGCGACACGGGCCTGATCAACACCGTGCTGCTCAAATTGGGTTTAATCTCGCAGCCCCTGCCGTTGCTCTACAACTACGGCGCGGTCCTGCTCGGTCTGGTCTACACCTATCTGCCCTTCATGGTGCTGCCCGTTTACGCCACGCTGGAACGGATGGACCGCTCGCTGCTCGAAGCCGCGGCCGATCTCGGCGCACGCCCGCTGCAGGTGCTCTGGCGGGTCGTTCTGCCGTTGTCCAGGCCGGGCCTTCGCGCCGGCGCGATCCTGGTCTTCATTCCCTGCCTGGGCGCGTTCCTGATTCCCGATCTGCTGGGCGGAGGCAAGACGATTCTGGTTGGAACGCTGGTGCAGAACCAGTTCACCACGGCGCGTGACTGGCCCTTCGGCTCGGCTCTGTCGATGGCGCTGATGGGCGTTGTGCTGTTGCTGATGCTGCCGCTGGCGCGGAAAGACGGACCTGGGGGAGGAGACCTGTTGTGAGGGCCGCGCAAATAGAACCCAGTACTCGCCGGCCTGACAGCCGTTGGCTCGCAACTTATGCCGTGCTGGTCTACCTGTTCCTGCACCTCCCGCTGGCGATTCTGATGATTTTCAGCGTGAATGCCTCGCGCTTCACGGTGTGGGAAGGCTTTTCGCTGCGCTGGTATGCCGAAGCGTTCCGCGACCAGGAACTGATGGAGTCCACGCTGAACAGCCTGATCGTCGCCGTCTCCGCGACTGCCTTCGCGACCTTGGCGGGCACGCTGTGCGCTTACGCCCTGTGGAAACGCGCCTCCCGCTGGATGACGGCGGGACTCGCGCTCTCGCTGGTAACGCCCGAGATCGTGACGGGCATTTCGCTGCTCGCGTTCTTCCAGTGGATCTTCCGCTACTTTGACTTCCGCCTGGGGCTCCACACGGTGGTGCTGGCACACGTGATGTTCTCGGTGGTCTTTGTGGTGACGGTTGTGCTCGCGCGATTGCGCACCATGGACTCGTCGCTCGAAGAAGCTGCTATGGATCTGGGCGCCACCGACTGGCAGGCGTTCCGGCGAGTCACGCTGCCGCTGCTCGCTCCCGGCATCGGCGCCGCGGCGCTGCTCGCGTTCACGATTTCATTCGACGACTACGTCATCACGAGCATGGTGGCGGGCGTCGATTCTCAGACCTTGCCGATGGCGCTCTACGCGATGGCGCGGCGTGGCGCGAACCCCGTGGTCAACGCGATCTCGACGCTGATCGTCGCCCTGATCGGTACGTTGATTCTGGTTTCGGAGCGGTTGAGGGAGAAATGAGACGCCGCACGTTTCTCATGAGCGTCGCCGGCGCGGCGGGCTGCGGCGGCCGCCGCTTTCGGCTCAACGTCTTGAACTGGTCGGTCTATATCCCTCCCGAGGTGCTGCGGCAATTCGAACGCGAGACAGGGATCCAACTGCGCTACAACGTCTACGAGAGCAACGAGGAGATGCTGGCGCGCGTGATGTCTGGCAACTCCGGCTGGGACGTCGTCTTCCCGACGCATTACTACATCCAGCCGATGCGCGAGATGCGTCTGCTGGCGCGACTCGACACAACGCGCTTAAAGAACCTGGGCAACCTGGATGCCTCGTTTCGCCGGCCTGTCTGGGACCCGAATCTCGAATGGTGCGTTCCGTATATGTGGGGCGCGACGGGCATCCTCTACAACGGCCGCCTGGCGCCCGCGCCCAAGGCCTGGAGCGATCTGTGGCAGGACCGCTACCAGGGACGCCTGACCATGCTCGACGACCCCGTTGAAGTGTTCGGCGCCGCGTTGAAAACTCTCGGCCGCTCGTGGAACGGGCAGAACGAAAGCGACCTGCGGATAGCGAAGGAGCAGGCGCTAAGACAGAAGCCGCTCTTGCGCGCCTACCTGAATGCGGAGGTTCGCGACCAGGTTGTCTCGGGCGACGTCGCCGCGGCGCAACTCTGGGCGACCACCGCGCAGCAGGCCATCGACGCCGCGCCTCATCTGCAGTTCGCTTATCCGGCGGAAGGCTTCGGTCTGTATGCCGACAACACCGCGATCCTGCGCGAGAGCCGGCGGCCCGGCCTGGCAATGCGGTTCATCGATTTCCTTCTGCGCGCCGATGTCAGCGCGAGCATCGTGCGAGGATGCCGAACGGCTACAGCGAATGGGGCAGCGCGGGCGCTTCTCGGCAGCGAGATCCAGGCGCTCCCGACACTCTACCCAGCGCCGGGAACGCTTGAGCGTGGAGAGTGGATGGCCACTCCAACGGTCAAGTTGCAGAGACTCCGCGACCGGCTGTGGACCGAACTGAAGTCCGCTTGAGCGGCCGCGCCTGCCAGAGCAACACGAAGGATTCGGCCCGCGCGGCGCGGCACGCGGCAGCCGGGCAAAACAACAGCCGCGGCGCTTAAAAAGGACATAAAGAAGACATCGCGTGAGGTCAGGTAGACTGAAATGTTAGACGCTCGCCAAGACTTGATACCATTGGCAATCGCACGATGCGACAACTCCTGATCCAATTCAGCGAAGCCATGCCGCGGATGAAGATCCGCGCGGTGATCGACATCCTGCTCGTCGCGCTGCTGATTTATCAATCGGCGATGATCCTTCGCGGCCGCAGGGCAGCGCACATCGTGCTTGGGCTCGGAACGCTGGTGATCGCCTACGTCGTTGCCGTGTGGACCGGCCTGGAACTGGTGCGCACGGTGCTCGAAGCGATTGCGCCCTACACGGCGTTCGCGTTGATCGTCGTTTTCCAGAGTGAGTTGCGGCGCATGCTCTCGCGCCTCGGCGAACAGCGCTGGATGGGCATCGGAAGCCGCTTCCAGACCAGAGAGATCGCAGACGAGATCGTCCTGGCCTTGGGCCACCTGGCGCAGCACAGGATCGGCGCACTGATCGTACTCGAAGGCGACGTCGGGTTGCGGTCGTTCATCGAGAGCGGCGTATCGCTCGACGCACGCGTGACGCGCGATCTTCTGCTGGCTATTTTTCAGCCGGGCGCCGCGCTTCACGATGGGGCGGTGATCGTCCAGAATGGACGTATCGCCGCGGCCGCCTGCTTCCTGCCTTTGACGATGAATCCAAACCTGTCGGGAGAACTCGGCACGCGTCATCGCGCCGCCATAGGCGTCACGGAGGAAAGCGACTGTCTCGCCGTCGTCGTCAGCGAAGAGCGAGGCTCCATCTCCCTCGCGGCGCGTGGTGAACTGGAAAAGGACGTCAGCATGGAACGCCTCGCGGCACGCCTGAAACAGCCCTACTCGCAACCCATCCGGCCCCTGATCCCGGAGACACAAGCGGGCAACATGGCAGGCACAGGAGGAATCCAGCCGTGAGGTGGTTTGCGGGACGCAATCTTACCTGGAAATTCGCCGCTTTGGCTTGCTCGTTTCTGCTGTGGTTGGCAATCAACGGCGCCAACGACCTGACCGAGTCTGTGAGCGTGCCGGTCCAATACCGCAATATCCCACAGAACCTCGACATTGGCTCCGACCTCATAGAGCAGGTACACCTCATCCTGCGCGGCCCGTCATTGCTGCTGTCCCGTGCGTCAACAAGTCCTTCGCCAGTCGTCATTGACCTGGCGGAAACCAAAGGCCCAGGCGAGCGGACTTTTGCCATTACCGCGGCCAATGTTCGCCTGCCTGGTGGCGTGATGCTGGAGCGAGCGCTGCCGGGTCAGATCCGTTTGCGGCTGGAGAGCCGGACGCACAAGCTCGTGCAGGTTCACGTTCGGGTCGAGCACGTACCGGAAGGCATGCTGGCTGCGGTAGATGAGGTGAATCCACCGATGCTCACCATCGCGGGGCCCGAGAACCGGGTCCGGCCAATCACGGATGTGGAGACCGACCCTGTGGATGTGCGCACGTTGGAACCGGGCGGCCGCACACACACGGTCGCTTACATTTCCGATCCGCGGGTGAGTTTTGAGACCGCGCCGAGTGTCGCCGTGCGTATCAGTCTCGTCCCCGCAGTTAAGAAATAGAATTTCATGGCAAGACAACTGTTCGGAACCGACGGTATCCGCGGAGTGGCGGGGAAGTATCCGCTAGACCCGCAAACGGTCTTCGCCTTTGGCCGCGCTCTGGGCGAATGGGCGAGCGTGGCAGCCGCAAGCCGCGGCCACGAATCGGCCCGCATCGTGATCGGAATGGACACCAGGGAATCTGGTCCGGAACTCGCGTCCCTGGCCGCCGCGGGACTGCGCCGCAGCGGGACGGAGCCCGTCTTCGCCGGTCTGACGACGACCCCTGGCGTCGCCTATGTGACGAGGGTCGAAGATTTCATCGCGGGCGTGATGATCTCGGCGTCGCACAATCCATATCACGACAATGGCCTGAAGGTGTTCGATCACTCGGGCTTCAAACTGGCGGATGAAATCGAAGACGGTATCGAACAGCGCATCTTCGCCCTCACCGCTGAGGCAAGCGAGCCAACTCCTGCGACTCTGCAGGTGGACGCCACACTCGACAGCCTCTACATCGATTTCCTGGCCTCCACCTTCCACCACAGTTTGAAGGGCCGCAAGATCGTCCTCGACTGCGCCAACGGCTCAGCCTCATACCTCGGGCCGGAACTGTTCACGCGGCTCGGCGCGCAGGTGGTGGCGTTGAGTTGTGAGCCGGATGGCCGCAACATCAATCTCGACTGCGGTGCGCTGCATACGGAAGCGTTGCGCGCGGCGGTGCTGGCGCATGGAGCGGACTACGGTGCGGCTTTCGACGGCGACGCCGATCGCTGCATGATCGTCGCAAAGACGGGCAAGCTGATCGATGGCGATCACGCGCTGCTGATCGCGGGACGCAGGTTGCACGCCCAGGGCAAGCTCACCGGTAAGAACGGGGCGCCCGCGATCGTAGCGACGGTGATGTCGAACCTCGGCCTGCAGCGCGCCCTGGAAGCCGACAGAATCGAACTCATCCGCACGGGCGTTGGCGACAAGTACGTGCTCGAAGAGATGCTGCGCAGCGATCTGCCGCTGGGTGGCGAGCAGAGCGGCCACGTGATCTTCCGCGAGTTTGCGACGACTGGCGACGGCCTGTTGACCGCTTTGCGCATCATTGAACAGGCCGAGGAGACGGGACGGGGTCTTGAGGATCTCACGGCCGACTTTCACATCTATCCGCAGAGGCTCGTGAACGTCCGTTTCAAGGTGAAACGGCCGCTCGAAGAACTGCCCGCGGTTCAAGCCGAGATTCGGGCGACCGAGGCGGAGTTCGGCGATGCGGGCCGCGTCCTGGTAAGATTCTCGGGGACCGAACCGCTGGCCCGCGTGATGGTGGAAGGACCCTCGGAAGAGCGAGTTCTCGAGCGGGCGCAAAGCATCGCCGCGGCCATCGTCGCCGCATTGAGTGAGTAAAAGGGAGTACTTGATGAAAACAGCAATCGCAATCCTGTTCGCCGGCCTGGCGGCCGCGCCGCTGTTCGCCCAGTTGCCCCCGGGCACAAAGCCCCCGGGCGAGGACTGGGTCCAGATCTTCAATGGCAAGGACCTGACGGGCTGGCATAATGTCGGAGTCGAGAGTTGGACCGCGGAAGCCGGCGGCGTAATCCGCGGCAAGGCCGCCACGAAAGCCTACGGCTATCTGGAGACGGTCCAGACCTATCGGGACTTCGAACTGTCCCTCCGCTTCAAGTGCGTGGAGATGGGCAATAGCGGCGTGTATTTCCACACCAAGTTCAAACCCGGCACTGTCGACGTTTCCCAGGGCGGCCAGTTTGAAATCGACTGCAACGTCACCCACCACACTGCCGGCGTGTATGACTCCATCAAGGGCTGGCTCGTGTGGCCCGCGCCGGAGAACGAAACCGTCATCCGCCCCAGCGATTGGAACGAGTACCTTCTCATCGTCCACCGCAACCGCTACATCGCGCGGTTGAACGGCGTCCAAATGGTGGACTTCACGGACCCGAACGCGGACTTCCTCGACGGCACCATCGCACTGCAACTGCACATGGGCGGCCAAGCTGAAATGCTCTTCAAGGACATCTGGATCCGGGACCTGACAAAGCGCTGAGTGGGGGCATTCCCCTGGGACCGCCGATCTCCAGATCGGCCCCAAATGCATCGATCGAAGCCGCGACCGTCAGGGAGCGGTTGTTGTATCCACCTTATTGGGCCATGACGTTGAACAACAGCTTCAGCGTCAGATAACTCTGGGCGCGATACTGTGGGCGCATCCCGAAGAGATAGACTCTGCCCTTGCCCACACCTATTTCCAGCAGCGCGGGTTTGCCCGCGTAGTATTTCTCGCCCAGCAGCCAACCGGAAGCCAGCACACCCGCTCGTGTGTAGCGCAGCAACACCTTCGCCCGCGCCCCTTCCAGCGGGACCCACACCGGGCTGGATTCGTTCCACACCGTGAACTTCTCCGGCACACCGGCCAGCGCGGGATCGCGCGAGTCGCTCTGCACATTGAGCAGCGAGCCGGGGCAGTATACGTCGCGAGTGGGGACGCCTTCCAGCGAGTCGCGGACCTTGACGCCGAGTTGCGACGCCGCGTAGCCGCCCGATTGGTTGAGAAAGATCAGGCGTCCGCCGTCGGCGAGAAACTGCTTCAGCGCTTCCGCTCCCTCCGCTCCCAACCCGCCCGTATAATCGGGCGGCATGGAGCCGGGTAGATATCCGTTGGCGATGACGGAAGCCTTCTGGTCCGGGAAGACGATTGCATCGTACTTCTCAATCAAGCGGCCGCCGCCGCGGATAGCCTGGTTGCCGACGGACTCAAAAGGCCAGCCGAATTGCTCGAAGAACCAGCGTGTCCAGCCTTCATCCATGTTCGGCATGAAGCTGCGGTACAGACCAACGCGAGGCTTCCTCACGGCTTCGAAGCCCACGGCCGGAGCGAGCCGGAAGTCACCCGACGACGGCTGGCGATAGACGCTTGCGCCGGTCTTCCACGCCTCGGTCACACGCTTCCACGTATCGCCGTCGGATGCGGAAAGCACGCCGGGTGCTGCGCCACCGGCCGCCGCGAACTGAAACTCGCGTGAGCGCGCTAGCGAGCCATCGATCTTTGCATCGACGCTCTCAACGTTCACTCCCATGAGCAAAGGCAGAGTCTGCGCGGTCACGTCGTAAGGGCGCTTCGGCGGCCCACCCGGATACTCGCGCAGATCAGGATAATTCTGACGTTCGAGCAGCGTCTTGGCCCAGGCGCTCCAAGGCTGTTGCATGCGGATGACGTACGAGCCCGCGGGCCAGGTCACGTTGCCGGCAGTGATCGGCGAGCCGGCCCGTTCGATCTCCACCGCGCCAAAATCGAGGGTCTCCAGAAGCTTGCGCGCCGCGCCCGGATCGCGTTGCTTAGCCGGCACGACGAAGGCGTAGGGCTCACTGCGCTCGACAGCGCGGCGGTTGATGCCGTAGAAGTTGCTGAGCAGGTCTTCGCGCCGCACCGCGGCTTGCCAGCAGAGCGACTCCATGGCGATCAACTGGTCATCCATGATGTCGCGCACGCGCCACGTGCCGCCAGGCCACGGCTCCAGGTGATTCCAGGATCTCTCGCGCGGACTATAGCCATGCCCCGTGGAATCCAGGTCTTCCGCTTTGCTGACCAAGGGGGAAAAGAGCCGTGCGCTCGCGGATTCGCTTAAGACGCGCATTCCGCCGTGATAACTCTGGTAGTGGCGCCCAGGAGTCCAGAAGTCGTAAACGGCGTCCACGGCCACGCCTTTGCGGCCCGTCGCCGTCAGGTCCGCGGCCATGCCCATTCCGAGCATGTTGGCCTGCTGCGCGATGACGGGATCGACGTTGGGATCGATAGGATCCATCCAGGGCGGCACGAACATGCGCGCCGCTCCGGAACCCATCTGGTGTACGTCGTAGACGATTTGCGGGTGCCAGACGTTGTGGAGCTGCGACACCACCGCGCGGGTCTCGGCCTGCGAGAAGATGTACCAGTCGCGGTTGTTGTCGTGACCCACGTATTTCTGATACAGCTCCGGTGGAGCGGTGCCCTCGAACGCTGTGCCAAGCGTGCGCTTATACCAGTTCGCGACGATGTCCACACCGTCGGGGTTGATGGACGGCGCGATGATGACGATCACGTTGTCCAGGACTTGCCGCAGCTTCGGCGTCGCGCCCGAGGCGAGTTTCCAGGCGAATTCCATGGACGTCAAAGTGGACGCGACTTCCGTGGAGTGCACCGAACAGGTGATGAGCACGATCGTCTTGCCCTCGGCAATCAGCTTGCCCGCCTCGTCCCGCGGCGTGAGGCGCGGATCGGCCAGCAGCCTTTGAATCTCCCTAAAACGATCGAGCCGTTTCAGATTCCCGGCCGCGCTCACGATGGCCGCGATCATGGGACGGCCTTCGGTGGAGCGGCCGTATTCGATGATGCGGACTCGATCGCTGCCTTCCGCAAGCGCGCGGAAATAGGCGGTCACTTGCGACCACTCCACGGGAGTCTTGTCCTGGCCGACCGGATGGCCGAGGAAGGACGAGGGATCCGGCGGTGCGGCGACAATGGAGCAGGCGAAGAGGGCGGCCGCAACCAGCGTGCCAGCAACGCTCCTCATGCCCGGTTCATCTCCCGCCACAAGGCGTGATACCAGCGCAGGAAGCGCTCCGGCTCCTTGCTCTCCTGGCACTCGCACAGCGTATAGCGGTCGTAACCGCTTGTGCGCAGCAGTGTGAACAGTTCGCGCCACGGGTAGCGATCGTCGGCCAGTTCATTGATGTGTACGTTGCGGATCCAGGGACGCAGCAGGTCAAAATACTGCCGCACGCTGCCCTGCACAACGTCCGTCGGGTTGGAATTCCAGCAAAGGCCGACCGATGCGTGATCCGTCGCTCTCATGATCGCCGCGCACACCGGCGGAACCTGCGTCTCCGGCCCGTGTACTTCCAGCCAGATTTCGATGCCGCGCACGTGAGCGTAGTCGCCCAGTTCCTTCAGGCAGAGCCCGATGTTGCGGATGGTCTCTTCGTGCGCAGCGCCGGGCGCAAAGCCGTTCGGACGCACCTTCACGCCGAGCGCGCCCGTATCGCGGGCGAGATCGACAAAACGTTTCCCTTCCTCAATGTTTTTGCGTCGAATCGCGGGATCGGGAGATTCAAACTCGCAAGTGGAACCCAGACTGAGCAGCCGCACTTTGCTGCGCGCAAAACGCTCCTTCACCTTCGAGCGTTCTTCGACACCAAGCGCCGGCTCGACGCCGTGCTTGTGCGTCGTGCGCAACTCGACGGCCTCGAAACCCGAGGCTTCCAGGTTCCGGATGATCGTCTCGATATCCCAGTCCTTCAGGACGTTGTAAGTTACCGCACCGAGTTTCATTTCTGTACCGGCATCTTTCCGGCGCGAACAGAGCTAATCGGCGACCGCGGCAAGCGGGTCTGCGTTCTCCGCGAGCGGCGTCAGGTCGTAGCCTTCCCATCGCGCCACGACCGCGGAGGCCAGACAATTGCCGAGCACGTTCACCGATGTCCGCGCCATGTCCATCAGTGTATCGATGCCCAGCAGAAGAAAGATCCCCTCCGCCGGCAGGTTGAATGTGGCGAGCGCTCCGGTCAGGATGACCAGCGCCGCTCGCGGCACTCCGGCGACGCCCTTGCTGGTCAGCATCAACGTCAGCATCATCATGATCTGCTGCGGAAGAGCCATGTGGATCCCCGCGGCTTGCGCCACAAACACGCTGGCCAGCGAGAGGTACAGCGTGGTGCCATCGAGATTGAAGCTGTAACCGGTGGGAAGCACAAAACTGACAATGTGATTGGGGACGCCGAAGCGCTCCATGTTCTGCATCGCCATCGGGAACGCCGCCTCGCTCGACGCCGTGGAAAACGCCAGCAGGAATGGATCCTTCACGGCGCGGAAGAAGCGGCCGGGCGGAATCCGGCAGATCGCAATGACCGCACCCAACACGACAACCACGAACACAATCAGCGAGGCGTACAAGGTCAGAACCAGCTTGCCGAGTCCGAACAGCACGCCGATCCCGTTCGTTCCGATTGTCGCCGCGATCGCGGCGCCCACGCCCAGGGGCGCGAAATACATCACGTACTTCGTGTAAGCGAACATCACTTCGCCCAGCGACTTGCAGAACTCCACCACCGGTCGCGCCTTCTCCCCGATCGCGATACACGCCGAGCCGAAGATGAAACAGAAAACCACCAGTTGCAGCACCTCGCCGCGCGCCATGGCATCGATGATGCTGGTCGGGAAGGTGTGTTCGAGAACGCCCAACAGCGTCGCATGGACCTGCGGAAGCGCCGCTTCCGTTCCCTTTTGAAGCGTGACGCCCTCGCCCGGACGCACCAGATTCACCGCGGCCAGCCCGATGAAGAGTGCAGCGGTGGTGACGAGCTCAAAGTAGATGATCGCCTTCGCGCCGATACGCCCCATGGCTTTCGCGCTGCCGGAGCCGGCGATGCCATACACGAGCGTCGCGAACAACAGGGGCGCGATGATCGACTTGATCAGCCGCAAAAATACGTTACTGACGGGCGACAAGTTACGCGCGGCTTCGGGGAAGAAATGCCCGACGCCCACGCCGAGCACCATGGCGATAAAGATCCAGGCCGTGAGCGATGGTTTCTTCAACGCTCACCCCATTTGAGTTTCTGGCGCAGCACGTCGAAGAACAGCATGCGCGGCGGGCGAATGAGACTCACTGCTTTCCGCGAACTCCGGCAAACGACCCGGTCCTCTTCCCGCAGAGGCTCGCCGACCTGGCCATCGATGGTCAGGTAAGCATCGCCGGTCGCCGCCAGGTTCAGGATCTGGATCACGCTCGAATCCGAGACGAGCACGGGCCGGTTCGTCAGCGTGTGCGGGCAGATCGGCGTGATGCACAGCGCGCCCACCGAAGGGAAGACGATGGGGCCGCCGGCCGACAGCGAATAGGCAGTCGAACCGGTGGGAGTGGAGATGATCAATCCGTCGGCCTTGTAACGGCACACAAAATGCGCATCGACGTTGCAGACGAGATCGATCATGCGCGCGATCTGGCCCTTGGTAATCACCACGTCGTTGAGCGCATCGTAGCTCGCCACGATCTCGCCGTCGCGCTGCACCTCGCAGGCGAGCATGCGGCGGCGCGCAATGCGGTGCTCGTTGCGCAAGGCCCGCTCCAACTCGGGGAAGAGTTCCTCGACGCTGATGGCCGTGAGAAAGCCGAGTCCGCCCAGGTTCACGGCGAACAGGGGAATGTCGCGCCCGCCTATCGCGCGCGCCGCCGAGAGCAGCGTTCCATCCCCGCCCAAAACGATTACCAATTGGCAGCCGTCGGGAACATGCTCGCGGTCCAACCCCTCTTTGCCCAGGTAGCCGGCAGCGTCCCGGTCGAGGCGGACGCCGACACTGCGCGCCGCCAGCCAGTCGAGCAAGGCCGGCAGCAGTTCGTCGGTTTGACGGACATCAGGCTTCGCGATGATCCCGACTGTGGCGACCGGTTCCATATAGCAGGAATTCCTTATTGCCCTCGGCTCCGGGCAGTGGACTCTCCATCAGGCTCGTTTGGAAGCCTAACATTCGCGCGGCGTCCTCCGCTTTCCGGCAGACCGCTGCGTGCAGCGCGGGATCGCGAACAATGCCGCCCCGCCCCACCTGATCGCGGCCGACTTCAAACTGCGGCTTTACCAGAACGACGATTTCGCCGTCCGGCAGGAGCAGCGGAGGAAGCATCGGGAGAATGAGTGTAACAGAGATGAAGCTGACGTCGCAGACCGCCAGGCCGACCGGCTCGCCAAGCAGCGCCGGCTCCAGATAGCGCGCGTTCACGCCCTCGTGGACGACCACGCGCGGATCGGTCCGCAGCTTCCAGTGCAACTGGCCCGCGCCGACGTCCACGCAGTGCACGCGCGCCGCGCCGTGCTGCAGCAGGCAATCCGTGAAGCCGCCCGTCGAGGAGCCGACATCGACGCAAACACGTCCGGTTACATCCAGCCCCCAGTGTTCGAGCGCGCCCAACATTTTGTAGCCGCCGCGGCTCACCCAGGGCATTCGCGCCAGCACTTCAATGGACGCGGTCTCGTCGACGGGCGCACCGGCCTTGGTCACCTTCTGGCCGTTGACCAGCACCTCTCCGGCCAGCAGCAGCGCTTGCGCCTTTTCACGGGACTCGGCCAGATTGCGCGCGACAAGCAGTTGGTCGATGCGCTGGCGGCCTTGCTTCATGCCTTGCGCTCGACGATCAGATCGGCGAGTTCCCGCAGACGTTGCGCCGAATCGCCGAACTCGCTGAGAGATTCATGCGCGCGTTGACGCTCCTGCTCGGCCATCGCGCGGGACTCTTCCAAACCATAAACGGCCGGGAATGTGATCTTGTGCTGTGCGGCGTCCTTGCCCGCGGTCTTGCCCAATGCCTCCGAGGATTGGACCACGTCGAGGATGTCGTCGACGATCTGGAACGCAAGTCCGATGTGCGATCCATAGCGCGAGAGCGCGGCCAGCTTGCGTTCCGAGGCGGTCGCAAAGATCGCGCCCATGCGAACGCTGGCCTTCAACAGCGCGCCCGTCTTGGCGCGATGAATCTGCTCCAGCAGTTCCGCGGTAGGCGCCCGATGTTCTCCCTCAATGTCGTGAACCTGGCCCGCAATCATGCCGCCAACTGTGCCCGAAGCGCACGCGAGTTCCTCAACCAGACGCGCGTTGCCTTGCCGTCCCAGGACTTCAAACGCATACGTCAACAGCCCGTCGCCGGCGAGAATCGCCATCGCTTCGCCGAACATCTTGTGACACGTCGGACGGCCGCGGCGCAGGTCGTCGTTGTCGAGCGCGGGCAGATCGTCGTGGATCAGCGAATAGGTGTGGATCAGTTCCAGCGAGCAGGCCACCGGGATCACACCGGCGACCTCGTGGCCCACGGCGGCGCGCGCCGCCTCCATGCAGAGCACGGGCCGGATGCGCTTGCCGCCCGCGAACAGGCTGTAGCGCATGGCCTTGTGAATCGACTCGGGCGGAGTGGACTCCGGCGGCACCAGTTTGTCGAGTTCGGCGTCCACCACGCGGGCGCAATCGGCCAAATACTCTTTGATGGTCATCGGCTGTGTACTCACGCGAAAATTACTCTCCGGCCGAAAGATCGGGCATGGGCTGCGGAACCACTCCGCTTGCCGTCTTGATCAGGATCTCGACACGATGTTCGGCCTCTTCGAGCTGCTGGCGGCAACCCGCGCTGAGGGCCGTTCCTTCTTCAAAGAGCTTCAAAGCCTCTTCGAGCGGCAACTCGCTCTCTTCAAGCCGTTTCACGATCCCCTCCAGCCGGTCGAGGTTTTGCTCGAACGACGGGGGCTCGGGACCAGGATGTGGTTTCCGTGCCATGTTGGTCCTATTTTATCCTCCCCAGTGTCAAGCGACGGGAGTGTTAAATAGCAGTTTCGCGATATCGCGCCTCTACTTCACGCCGCCCATCAGCCGCGTGACCGGTTTCGCGATCACGAAGAGGCACAGCCCGGCGAGAATGCTGAACCCGGCGACCATTCCAAACAGCACCGGCACCGGCAAAGTTCCGTAGACCGACGCGAGCCGTCCGCCGAGATAGTTGCCGACCGAGATGGAGACGAACCAGACGCCCATCATCAGGCTGCCGATGCGCACCGGGGCGAGCTTCGTGATGGCGCTCAGGCCGACCGGGCTCAGGCACAACTCGCCGACGGTGTGCATGAGGTAGGTAACCACCAGGAACATCGGCGTGACCTTCGCGCCGCCCGCGCTGAGCAGCGCTCCGAACATGAGCACCAGGTAGCCCGCGCCGACAAAGACCAGCCCGAGAGCGAATTTGGTGGGACTGGACGGCTGGCGGGTTCCGAGCCGCAGCCAGAGCCAGGCCAGCATCGGCGCGACCGCGACGATGAAGAATGAATTGAGCGACTGGAACCAGCTCGACGGGAACGCGAAGAGGAAGATGTGATTGTTGGTGCTGCGTTCCGCGAAGAGGTTCAACGACGAGCCCGCCTGCTCGAACGCCGACCAGAACAGGGACGCGGCGATAAACAGAACCAGGATCGCCGCCAGGCGCTTCCTCTCCACCGGCGTCCAGTTGCCGCCCAGCAGCATCCAGGCGAATAGCACTGCCACAATCACGAGCAGCAACACGCCCAATGCGTTCACCAGTAGGAGCGCGGTGAGAGGCAGAATCCCGCTGAGATGCAGGACCGTCATCGCGGCCGCAACGGCCAGTACAGCCAGCACGCCATATCGCAGCCACCTGCGCTGCGAGACCGCCTCCTCCGGACTCGCCGGCGGCACCGGATGCAATCCGGCATCGCCCAGGTGGCGCTGCCCGAACCAGTATTGAACCACGCCCAGCGCCATGCACACGCCCGAAATCGCGAAACCCCAATGCCAGTTGATCCTCTGTCCGACATAGCCGCAAATGAGCGGGGCGATGGTGGCTCCCACGTTGATGCCCATGTAGAAAATCGAGAACCCGCTATCGCGGCGCGGGTCGCTGGGGCCGTAGATCTGCCCGACAATGGTGCTGATATTCGGCTTCAACAATCCCGTGCCGGCGACCACGACGCAGAGACCCGCATAAAACACGCGAGCGTCCGTCGCGGCCAGCATGAGGTAGCCCACCGCAATGAGAATCCCGCCGTACAGCACCGCCTTGCGCTGACCCAGGAAGCGGTCGGCCAGCCACCCGCCCGGTAGACTCCACAAGTAGACCGAGGCCGTGTACAGGCCGTAGATGGAACCCGCCGTCAGGACGTCCAGTCCCATGCCGCCGCCGGAGACGGGCGCGACCAGGAACAGGATGAGCAGGGCGCGCATGCCGTAATAGCCGAAGCGCTCCCACATCTCTGTGAAGAAAAGGGTGGATAGGCCGATCGGATGGCCGAAAAAGCGAGTGTCCTGAGGCCGTGTCATCAGTAAACTTTCGAGTCTACAGGATCGGCGCGGGAAGCGTTGTTGGAGCGCGGGCCAGTGACGGGTTCTCGGCCGCGCGGCCGCAGTCTAGTGTGCCGAGTTGTAAGTTCGCCGCATAAATCCAGGTGGGGCGGACGTCCACGTCCGCGCCGGACCTCCAGGTCCGGCTCTTTCGGACGCCAGGAACGCCAGGAAGAAGGCCGACGTGGA
>Ga0181528_10000097_pt1 | contig 82352 bp, 75 predicted proteins | sample PEATcosm2014_Bin_47_FD_119742 | JGI IMG/M metagenome (GOLD analysis project Ga0181528, IMG submission 119742) | Peatland microbial communities from MTU Mesocosm Facility, Houghton, MI, USA - PEATcosm2014_Bin10_10_metaG | ecosystem: Environmental > Terrestrial > Soil > Wetlands > Peat | place...
AATCCTACGACATCCTACGACAAAACGGGCCCGCAACATGGCACGCAAGGCCAATGCACATATTTGTATATCCCGATTTTCTCCTGGCCATTCTTCCGTACCGCAATTCCTGTTGCTCTCTATGCGTACTCCGTTCTACGCTGGAGATTGGAGTACGTGAATTCCTATGACTCGACGCCTGCTGGGTTTGCTTTTCTTATTTACGCTGACTTCCGCCGCAGTGGCGCAGATGGGAACTGGCGTGCCGCTGAACACGCCGACCGTGATTGATTCAGCGGTAAAGAAGAGGATTCTTCTCTCCAACTACTGCCGACTGGATTTCGAAGGTGCGCGACTGCGCCCGGATGGCTGGAGCCGCCTCAGACCTTACACATCCATGCTCTCCAATCCAGAGTACAGCCGCATCGTTATCGTGACCCGATTCAATGTCGAGTCCCCCCAAGGTGAGACGCTGCTATACGTGAGTTTCCAGCAAGTGGGCTACTACGATGAGATCGAAGGCTACGTGGCACTGCCTGCCACCGACCGGGTCGAATTTCACGTTGAGGAACATCACGACGATGTGTTCGTGAGAAACGTCTCGCCAGCAATGCCCCATGTGTCTGCACGCGCCGCGATTGCATGGATGAATCTGAGGATGGCCGACCCCAAGACCAGCGATGTCGAGCGGAGCCACCTGAAGGAAGCGGTGAATCAATTGACCAAGTTTCTGCCGCAACCTCGCCCAGCGGCAGCGCCAGGCTCGTAATCGGCGGCTCCAATCGCATCCAAGCCCAGATGCTGCTCATCGAATCGAGCAGATTAGGAAATTACGCCAAAGGAGAGTTCCTTGAGCGGATTCAACAGCGTATTTCATACCAAGCGCCGTGAACTTGAGTTGCACGAATTACAGATGGGAACCTCACGCGGAAGACTTGCCGTGGCGCTGGACTCACTCACCGATGCCCTGACCATGGTGGGTCAGCACGGAGTCTATTGCCAGAGTAACCGGCGGCCCGGAGTTCCAGCCATGGATCTGCAGATCGTGCTGCAATCGTTGAATGACGCCAAGGAGCTTGTGAGCAGCGTGATGGACGAACTGCGTCTAGCTCGCGAAGCACAAGGATGATAACAAGGGTGAGAATGTCGTGTGAGACACCGGATGTAAATCGTCGGGCGTAAGGTGATCACAGGGGCCCCACCCTAACCGCAAGAACAGCGGCGAAGGTGGGGTTCCTGCGCTTTTCGGTTTGGCTAGAAAGCGTACTTCCCTACCTCCAGCACGCGAGCCGCGATTTTTTCGCGAGCCGCAATAACATTGACCGGATCGGCCTTCACGAGACGGCGCAGGATCGTCATCTGCGTGCGCAGCATGTCGCCATCGGCAACGTCCGCCAACGCTTTTTTTGCAGCGGCTTCCACCCGGGCAAAAGCTCCCTGCAAATAGACGTCGTTGGCCGCCATGGCTACAGCAGAAGCAGCTTCACCCTGATTTTCAATCAGCTTCAAGGTACGCGCCAGCACCGAATCCATCGCGTAGACTTCAATCACGATGTCGGCAATTGCGCCCATCACTTCCTGGTGATCGGCAATCTTTTGCATGTATTTCTGCGAAGCTGCCCCGGCCACCATGAGGCCAATCTTCTTGGCATTCTCTACCAGTTTGCGCTGCGCTGCCAATTTGCGTTCATCTTCTTCCGCAAAGCCGGGGCCGGACATAACCTCGTCCATCAGCTTCTTGATCGCCGCCAACAATGGAAGTTGTCCGCTCAGGGCGCGCTTCAAGAGCCATCCGGTGATAATAAGCCGATTGATTTCGTTGGTGCCCTCGAAGATGCGATTCACGCGCGAGTCGCGATAGGCGCGCTCGGCCGGATATTCTTCGACAAAGCCGTAGCCACCGTAAATCTGAACCTGGTCATCCACAACCTTGTCGAACATCTCCGAAGCCCAGACCTTGATAATCGAGCACTCGACCGCGTATTCCTCAATGGCCTTGCGGATGAGTTTGGATTCGTCAGGCGATCCCTTTTCGATATCGGCGGTCGCGGCATCCATCATGCCCACAGTGCGATACACCAGCGCTTCTCCCACGTATATGCCGATGGCCATGTCGGCTAGCATCTCGCGCACCATTCCGAAGTCTCCAATGGACTTGCCGAACGCCTTGCGCTCCTTGGCCCACTTGATGGAACTTGCGAGGCAGGTGCGTGCTCCGCCGATGGCGGCCGCCCCGAGTTTGAAACGGCCAACGTTGAGAATGTTGAAGGCAATCGTGGCTCCCTTGCCAACCTCGCCAAGAACATTTTCAACCGGAACCTCACAATCATTGAGAATCAGCGGGCAGGTGGACGAGCCGCGAATGCCAAGCTTGTGCTCCTCGTTACCCACGCTGAAACCGGGGAAGGTGCGCTCAACGATGAAAGCCGTGAACTGCTCTCCATCCACCTTGGCGAAGATCACAAAGACATCGGCGAACGCTGCATTGGTGATCCACATCTTCTCGCCGTTCAGAACGTAATGCTTGCCGTCGGCGGAGAGCACGGCTTTGGTGTGGGCATTCATCGCATCGGAACCAGAACTGCTCTCCGAAAGCGCGTACGCCCCAACCCACTCGCCACTGGCTAGCAGAGGCAGATATTTCTTCTTCTGTGCATCGGTGCCAAACCACACGTAGGGCAGCGTGCCAATCCCGACATGCGCGCTGAAGGTTACGGCGAAGGAGCCCTGCTTGGCGATGCGGTCGGCTATGATGGCCGACGAGACTTTATCCATCTCCGCGCCGCCGAACTCTTCCGGAATATCGACACTTGTCAATCCAAGATCGGCGGCCTTCTTCAACAGTTCGCGGCTGAAGACAAAATCCTTGTGCTCAATACGGTCTGCGTTGGGCAAAATCTCCTGGGTGGCAAAGTCCTCGGTAGTCTGCTCGATAAGTTTGTGCTGATCGTTAAAATCCTCCGGAGTGAAAACGTCCTGCGGGTTCGTCTCCTCGATCAGGAAATTTCCGCCGATGATCTTCTTCTGCGCGGGGGTGACGGTAGTTGCCATTCTTCCTCCAAATTCCGTTATTTGAGTGCGCCTGGGCATCCTGTGGCGCGAGTTGAGTTCCGATATGTTCTGCACATCCCACATCTGCCGACTACGTCCGATGCGGGCTACTCTCAGTCGATGTTTTCGAAGATTCCGGCAGCGCCCATACCGCCGCCGACGCACATCGTGACGATTCCGTAGCGTTCCTTGCGCCGTTTAAGCTCGCGTAACAAGGTCGCCGTAAGCTTCGCTCCGGTACATCCCAGGGGGTGGCCGAGCGCAATGGCTCCTCCATTGGGATTCACCTTCGCGGGATCCAGTCCCAGTTCCTTGAAAACCGCAAGGGATTGCGCGGCGAAGGCTTCATTCCCCTCAATGACGCCGATCTGGTCGAGAGTAAGCCCTGCCATCTTTAACGCCTTGGGGACCGCAAATGCCGGGCCAAGCCCCATCTCCTCCGGTTTGCAGCCTGCCGTGGCAAAGGCCACAAAGCGCGCCAGAGGTTTCAGCCCGAGTGCCCTTGCCCGCTCCGCGCTCATCAATACCGCAGCGGCAGCGCCATCGCTCATCTGCGACGAGTTGCCGGCGGTTACAGTACCTTTTATGTGGAATGCAGGCTTGAGTGCAGCCAAGGCTTCCAACGTGGTGTCCGCGCGCGGACCTTCGTCGACCTTGAATTCGACGGCCTGCACCGCCATCTTGACCGCCGCTGCGGAACCGCGCGTTGCCTGCGCCGCCGGAGCCCGGAAAGTAACGTGAACCGGCACGATTTCATCTTCGAATGCGCCGGATTCAATCGCCCGCACTGCCTTCTGATGACTGTGGTAGCTGAACTCGTCGGCCTGCTCGCGAGTGATGCCGAAGCGCTGCGCAAGCCGCTCGGCGGTGAGCCCCATCGAGAGATACACGTCGGGATAGCTCTGCACCAGCGATGGGTTGCACGAAACTTTGTGTCCACCCATCGGAATCATCGACATTGATTCGGTCCCGCCGGCGACAATGACCTCCGCCCCGCCAACAGCGATACGATCCGCCGCAAGCGCGATGGCTTGCAGCCCCGACGAGCAGAAACGGTTGATGGTCATGGCCGAAGTTTCCACCGGCAGGCCCGCGCGCAGCGAGGCGATGCGTGCCACGTTCATTCCCTGCTCCGCCTCAGGCATGGCGCAGCCAAGAATCACGTCTTCGATCTCATGTACGTCGAGTTGCGGGACGCGCGCAAGCGCACCCTGAATAGCCACCGCGCCGAGATCATCAGGACGGGTGGCGCGCAAAGCTCCTTTGTTAGCTCTGCCAGCCGCAGTGCGGACGGCGCTTACGATGACAACTTCTCGCATGGCTCGCTATCTCCTCGGCTGAATTTAGTTGCGAAGCGGTTTGCCGGTCTTGAGCGTGAACTGAATACGCTCCTGGGTTTTGCGTTCACCACACAGGCTCTTGAAAGCCTCGCGCTCCAAATCAAGCAAATACTGTTCGCTGACGGGGATACCCGGGGTTACCGCTCCGCCGCAGAGCACCTCGGCAACCTTCGTTGCAATTTTCACTTCGTGATCGCTGATGTAGTCACCCTGACGCATCAGATGTACGCCGAGCTTGAGGGTTGCGAGAATGTTCTCGCCGGGAGCGGGAACGTCGGTGCGCGGCACCGGAGCGCGATAGCCGCTGCGGGCCAATTCCAACGCGTGTGCCTTGGCATCGCTGAGAACGCGTTCGCGACTCATGGTGATCGAGTCTCCGCGATTGAGGAAGCCGTACCCACGAGCCTCGGATGCCGAGGTCGAAACCTTGGCGAGCGCAATGGTCTCAAACGCCTTCTTCATCGCCTCCATCATCTCCACGGATTCGCCACGGCCATCGGGACGAATCGACTGCGCCGCGTCAACAGCGCGCAAAGTCATCTCCTTGCAGCCGCCTCCGCCGGGGAGCAGCCCAACGCCAACCTCGACAAGCCCCATATAGAGTTCCGCATGAGGCTGGCGGGCCGCCGCGTGCAGCGATACCTCGCAGCCACCTCCAAGGGTCAGGCCAAAGGGCGCAGCCACCACTGGCTTGGGAGAAAATTTGATGAGCTGCGTCATGTTCTGGAACTGGCGCACCATCATGTCCACATCGTCCCACTCTTCGTCTTGCACGGCCATCAAGAGCAGCATGATGTTGGCGCCGACAGAAAAATTCTGCGCGTCATTGCTGATGACGAACGCATCAAAATTTTCTCCAAGGCCGCCCGGTTTAAGCACCTGCGAAGTAAGCTGAATGATGTCCGCGCCCAGCGAGTTCATCTTGGAATGGAACTCGATACAACCGACGCCGTCACCAAGATCGACCAGCGAAGCGCCCGAATTTGCCTTTACCACGCCATTGGATTTTCTGGCGACCGTGACACTCCAGACGCCCGGAGCCACCGTCTCCTCCTTCATCGACATGGCGGCGAAGTCGAAGTAGGCGCGCCCACTGGCCGTGTGCGCAGCGTCCGTGTACCAACTCTTCTGCCCCGAGGCCAGCAACTTCTCCACGTTCGCCGAAACTGGCTTGCCTTCCTTCTTCATGCGCTCAACCGACGCCGGAACGCCAATCGCGTCCCAGAGCTCGAACGGTCCCAGTTCCCAGTTGAAGCCCAGCCGCATCGCGCGGTCTATTTCGACTACGGTGTCGCTGATTTCGGGAATCCGGTTCGCCGAATATGTGAATACCTCAGAGAGCGCGGTCCACAGAAAGTCCCCGGCCTTGTCGAGTTTCCCATCACCGAAGCCGGTCAACATGCGCACGCGCTCGCCGAGCGAGTCGATGCTTTTCGCCATCTCAAGGGAGGGAAACTTGGGACGCTGCGCAGGACGATATTCAAGAGTCTTCCAATCGAACGCAAGCCGCTTTTCGCCCTCAGGGCTGCGCTCCTTCTTGTAGAACCCCGACTTGGTCTTGTCGCCGAGCAGTTTGCGCTCCACCATCCGCTCGTAGAAGGCGGGGAGTTCCAGATCGCCACGTTCATCAAGCCGCTGCGCCTCGCCGCCACCCGCCCCCGCAAGGGCAGGAACCAGGCGCTTGGCATTTTTTACCACGTGGCCCAGAACATCCAGACCAACCATGTCGATGGTGCGGAAGGTTGCTGACTTCGGAAAGCCGATCGCAGAACCCGTCAGGGCATCCACGTCCTCGATCGAGAAGTCGAACTCCTGCATCAGCCGCACAATATTTACTACGCTGAAGGTTCCAATGCGGTTTGCAATAAAGTTCGGTGTGTCTTTGGCGTACACAATGCCTTTGCCTAGACGCACGCTCGAGAATTTGGCGATGGCTTCGATGGATGCGGGATCGCTCTCTGGAGTCGGAATGATCTCCAGCAGGCGCATATAACGCGGAGGATTGAAGAAGTGGGTGCCAAACCAGTGGCGGCGGAAATCTTCACTGAAGCCCTCAGCGATGGAATGCACGGGAAGGCCGCTTGTGTTGGTGGTGACGATGGTTCCGGGCTTGCGCACGGCCTCGACCTTGCGCAGCAGAGCTCGCTTCAGATCGAGATTCTCGACCACGGCTTCAATGATCCAATCGCAATCCGCAAGCAGGCTGAGATGATCCTCGAAGTTTCCGGTGGTGACCAGGCGTGCAAACCCCGGCTCCATGAATGCCGCAGGCTTGGATTTGCGTGCGGCATCCAGCCCCGAGTCGGCAATCTGATTGCGCGACGCTTGCGAGCCGGGTACGGGCAAAGAATGGCCCTCCGGCTCGCGGCCCGTGATATCCAGCAGGTAGGAACGCACCCCGGCATTAGCCAGGTGCGCGGCGATGCGGGAACCCATGGTTCCCGCGCCGAGGACGGCGACCTTCTCAATTTGTTTCAGCATCGGCGACGCTTCTCCGAACAATCGACAGCTATGACTGCGGGCTAGGAAACGACACTGCCAAACCTCGACTAGGGGTGCGAAATCATTTCGCGCGGCCCAGCAGAAAAGAGTGGCTGTAATGATTCGGATGCAAGGAATCGGGGAAGTAAGAACAATGAGTCAGGAAAGGGTACGACAATCGATTCAAAACGGAACTAGGTGCTTCCGAATTCTGTTTACGCATAAGAGTGAAAGAAAAAGTGCCCAAAATAGAGGCGGCGCGCGTCGAGAATGTGGGGTGAGGATGGCAACGACGCGCGCCTTATTAAGTTAAATTGACAATACTGAATGAACTGCCATTCAGTCAAGCGAAAAATGCATAACCCAATAAAACTAATGGAGATAAAAAGTTAATAATGAGATTGGAATGATCCGCGCGGCGCAAGTACCTGGATCACGATCCCTTGTGATAAGGACGGGCGGGCCGACGAGAGTTGTCTGGAGCGCCGGCGCGGTTTCCCCCTTGGCTTCCCCGCTGCGACGTTCCACGCTGCTGCCCGGGTCCATGCTGCGGCTGCACAGGATTCCGTGGCTGCTGATTGCCGCGTGGCTGCAGCGTCCCGCGCTGCTGCGCGGCAGGACGCGGCACTGCCGGCCCGGTTGAAACGTGTGCCGGAGGAGGTGGCGTCAGGCGCTCCGGGTGTTCGCGAACGATCTTCTGCACCATCTTCAAAACTTCGCGCTCGCCACGATAGGTAAGCTTGCGGTGAGCCTTGTCGAGAGGAAACCAGAAAGCCTTGCGAACCTCGTCGCGCATGTCGGGGCGAATCTGGCCCAGACGCCCGGATGAATAGAGAAAGAGATAAAAGCTCACGGCCTTGGAGACGTGCTCGCGGCCTCCCCAGGAGCGCACGTATAGGTAGCGGATGGTGGTGAGCCGGAACAAACAGAGGCCATGTACCCCGGTCTCCTCGAACACTTCTCGATCCGCGCTTTGCTCCGGCGTCTCGCCCTCGTCCACGCCGCCTTTTGGCAGGGCGAAGACCGTACCTTCGGGCCGCGCTTTGGCGCGCCTTGTAATGGTGTCGGCGTTGATGATGTTCGGCTCAATGAGGGCAACCTGCCACGATCCACGAATATGCCTCAGCACCACTCCGCCAGCCGATGTTTCAAACACCGTCTTCTTCGCGGAGGACGAGCTTATCGCTTCGGCGGAGCCGATAAATTCATCCGCTGATTTCTTGGGTACCGACAAGTTAGACACAGTTGGACAGGCCTTAACAAAAGGTGATTGCTCCATATTCGCAAATACGGTGCCGTGGGGCAAGCGTTTGCTCAAATCGTACACTGGATTTCGCGAAGAACGCGCGGAGACTCCGGGGGCTTGCCAGCGCAAGAGGTTCGCGAAACACTGGCATAGGAGCTTTTGGCAGGAACCATGCGTCGCCTCTTCTATTGCGATCTCCACAAGATCGGACTGCCCGGGGGACACAAGTTCCCCGCCACCAAATACCGCCTGTTGCGGCAGACGCTGCAAAGCGAGGGACTATACCAGATGGAACCCGCTCCCCTCGCGCCGCGGGAGGCCATCGAGTACGTGCATGATCCGGCCTATGTTGCCGATGTCCTGAACGGCACGCTGAGCGCTCAGGCCATCCGGCGGATCGGCTTTCCGTGGTCGCAGGCACTGGTCCGGCGCAGCTTGTGCAGCGTCGGAGGGACCTTGGCCGCAACCGCCGACGCCATGGAGTTCGGCTACGGAGGAGTGCTCGCCGGCGGCACGCATCACGCATTTCGGGGGGAGGGATCAGGGTTTTGCGTCTTCAATGACATTGCCGTAGCGGCCGCCTGGCTGCTGCGCGAGCGGGGCTTAGCCCGAGTCGCGGTTGCCGATTGCGACGTTCACCAGGGTGACGGAACTGCCCAGATATTCGAGAACGACTCCCGCGTGTTTACTCTTTCGCTGCACGGACGCAAGAACTTCCCCTTTCGCAAGCGGCGCTCCCGATTGGACGTGGAACTGGAGGATGCGACCAAAGACGACGAGTACCTGGCCGCACTCGACGTTGCGATGAAAACGGTAGTGGAGTGGAAACCGCAGGCGCTCTTCTTTCAGTCGGGGGTAGACGGACTGGCCTGCGACCGGCTGGGACGGCTGGCACTGACCCACGAAGGATTACAAAGACGCGACCATGTGGTGCTCTCGCTCTGCCGCCAGAACGGTATTCCGGCGGTGATCACCCTTGGCGGAGGATATAGCGAGCCAATTGAAGCCACGGTCGAGGCGCACGCCAACACCTATCGCGTAGCGCTGGACATTTTCGGAGGAAATCCCTAACAAAGAGATTTAAGACTGCCGCCTTACGTGCTACAACTCACAATGCATGTTTCCGAATCCAAACTGCATCGGCCTGAGGGCGAAACTTCCTCATGGTTGCGGGGGTTTCAATGGAGCAGAGCACAATCCTTGTGAAGCAGCTTTCGCCTCTTTCGCGCGCCATCCAAGTCTTCTTCAGCGGGTTGCTCGGTACGCCGAATAGAATTCCGAAGGCGGCGGCACTTCCGCAACGCACGCTGGGAGTAGCGCTTGGTGGAGGCTTTGCGCGCGGCATGGTTCACATCGGGGTGCTCAAGGTTCTTGAGGAAGCGCGGATTCCGATTGCTGCCATCTCCGGAACCAGCTCGGGCTCGATCATCGGCGCAGGCTATTGCAGCGGTCTATCGGCTGCGGCTCTGGCCGAGATGGGCCGCCGCCTGCGCTTCTGGGATGTTGCCCGCTGGACTCTGGATCGCGGAGGTTTCTGCTCCAACGAGCGCCTGGGAACCTTCATCAACCGTACCTGCCCCTGTAAGGATTTTTCCGAGTTGCGCACTCCGCTGGCGGTTGTTGCAACCGAACTGATCAGCGGTAAGCCTGCCATCTTCCGCAAGGGATGCGTGTCCGACGCGGTTCGCGCCAGTTGCGCCTACCCCGGAATGTTTACTCCGGTGGAGATCAACGGCGTTCTGCACGTGGACGGCATGTTGAGCTATGAGGTGCCGACCACGCCGTTGAAGGAGATGGGCATCGACTGCGTGCTGGGGGTTCACCTGTTGTCGCGCTGGACCCAACAAGGCGCGCCGCGGCATTTCTTTGATGTGATCGGCCAGTGCTTTGCGATCGCGCAGACGCGTATGACCCTGCAGTGGGCCAAAGACGCGGATCTGCTTCTCCAGCCGAACGTAGACGGCTTTGCATACGACGATTTCGCGCGCGCCGACGAGCTGATCGCCGTCGGTGAGGAATCGATGCGTGCGGCGCTGCCCGCGCTCAAGCGAAAGCTGGGGATTGTGGACGTGAAGGAAGCAGTAGAGAAGGTTGCGTCCGTGAAAGCCGTAAAACCGGCAGCGGTCCAAACCCCGGCGTAGGCGTCAACGAATCGCAAGCTGTTCTGGCACCGCAGTCACAATCGGTTATTTCGCTCTCTGGCATCCTGTCAACACCTGCGTCTCGCGTAAGAATTTTGCGCTCTCCTCTGGCGGCGTTGGATTGATGTAGAATCCAGTCCCCCACTCGAAGCCGGCGGTGTTCGTCAGTTTGGGGATGAACTCGATGTGCCAGTGATAGTACTCCAACGAATTCTCCTGCACGGGAGCCGTGTGCAGCGCAAGGTTGTAAGCGGGGATGTCAAGCGCGACTTCGCACTTCATCAGCAACTGTTTCAGCGCTGCCGCCAGGTTGATCAACTGATGCGACGAGAGATTTTCATAGGATGACTCGTGGCGCTTCGGGAAGATCCAGGTCTCAAAGGGAAAGCGCGGCGCAAAGGGAGCGAACATCAGGAAGTCATCGTTTTCGCCGACGACGCGCACGGGGTTTTCCATCTCCTGGCGCAGAATGTCGCAGAAAATGCAGCGCTCCTTCAAAGTGAAATACTGTTTGGCGCCCTCCAACTCTTCGCTGACGTGCTTGGGAACGATCGGCAATGCGATCAATTGCGCGTGCGGATGTTCGAGGGTGGCTCCAGCGGCCTCGCCATGGTTCTTGAAGATCATGATGTATTTGAAGCGCCGGTCCTGCTTCAGATCGACGATGCGGTCACGCCACGCCCAGAGAACGCTCTCAATGTTTTTCTGCGGCAACAGCGCAAGATGCGCCGCATGGTCCGGCGTCTCGACGATCACTTCGTGGGCGCCGAGGCCATTCATCTTGTCAAACATTCCCTCTGCCTGGCGATTCAGAGTGCCTTCGATACCTAGAGCTGGAAATTTATTCGGCACCACTCGCACGGTCCATCCAGGACCGTTCTTTTGTTCATTGCCATTGGCATCCGGACGATAAGCCAACACCTCGGAAGGAGTTTTGCCTTCGTTCCCCGGACACAGGGGACAAAAACCGCCCCTCTGTACCACCCTGTTATGGAGAAAGTCGCTGGGCCGCTTGGCGCGGTCCGTGGAAATGATGACCCAACGTCCGACGATAGGATCTTTTCTCAGTTCAGGCACGCGCATCCCCTCGCGCCGCAAAGCTACCAGCGACGCTTCCCACTCATACTACGCCAAGAAAAGGCGTCTTTGAAAAGTTCGATCTCGGGAACTTTTCCCGGCTCCAAGTAGATACTGACCACATCAAAACGGGACTGCGGGCGCGAACTCTGCCGGTGGAGAAAGAGCTCTGCCATCCGGCGAAGTTCAAACTGCTTGGCGCGATCCACCGCGATCTCCGCAGGCACTGCTCCGCGGCTGCCGCGGGTCTTTACCTCGATGAAGCAGAGCGTGGCGTTATTCCAGCCGATCAGGTCGATTTCGCCCTTGCGGCCCTTGCTGCGCCAGTTGCGCGCAATGATCGTGTATCCCTGGCGGCGCAGAAAGTAGTAGGCCAAATCCTCGCCCTTGCGGCCCGTACGCAGGTGCTCCGGCCCGCCAGGCTTGCGCCGGAAGATCTGGGCCACGCGCTCCAGCGCCGCTGTAATCAGTTCGGGAATCCGTCCGCTGGACACAGGGCAAAGTGTATCGCAGATGCGCTTGCCTGCCGAACAAATCGCGCAGCCAAGAGCAGATGTCATGATTTAAGATCGCAGGATTGGAGAAATATCGTGAAGAAGCTGATCGTGTTCGATCTCGATGGCACGCTTGCCGAAAGCAAGTCCGCTCTGGATGCCGAGATGTCTGTGCTGCTGGCGGGCCTGCTCGCGGTTGTGAAGGTGGCCGTGATCTCAGGCGGCGACTGGCCGCAGTTTGAGAAACAACTGGTCTCGAATCTTCCAAAGGGCCAGCGAATGGAAAACCTCCTCCTGCTCCCTACCTGTGGCACCAAATTCTTCCAGTACGCGGGCGAGTGGAAAAAGCTCTACTCAGAGGACTTCACTGCGGCGGAGAAAGAGAAGATCATCGGTTCCCTGCACCGGGCGCTCGAGGTTGCGGGCTTCAAGCCTGAACAAACCTGGGGAGAGATCATCGAAGACCGAGGCAGCCAGATCACATTCTCGGCGCTCGGCCAGCAGGCGCCGTTGGCGGCGAAAGAAACCTGGGATCCAGGCTTTGCCAAGCGTACGAAGATCAAGGCCATTCTCGATACTTATATTCCAGAGTTCTCCGTGCGCATGGGCGGCACAACTTCCATCGACGTCACCAAGCCCGGCATTGACAAAGCGTATGGCATCCGCAAGCTGAGGGACATACTCGGCATCACCATCGAAGAGATGATCTTTGTCGGAGACGCGATCTTCCCCGGCGGCAACGACTATCCGCCGAAAGAGATTGGCGTAGAGTCCATCTGCGTTCGCGACACGCATGAGACCAAGCGCGTGGTGGAGGCGATAATCGCGTGCTTGGGAAACGTGTAACTTTTTACTTTTGTTGTACTCGGCCGTCCGCGTCCAGATAGATGTGGTCGCCTTGTCCAAACTTGCGACCCTGAATGACGGCGTCCCGGGATATTTTGCAAGTCCGCAGTTTTCCGTTCCTGTAGAAGTGCGTCCCCACCGTGCCGCCGATTACATCCGCAAGAAACGAAGCCTGCATGCACGGAATGCCTTGCACTTCCTGGTCTGAAGCCAGCCAGCAGAGTTTGAGCTCACCGCTCGAATAGAATGCGGTCGAATACCCGTGTCCATGTCCACCGCGACAGGTATAACCCCGGATGGCCGTGTCGTGGCTTAGGAACGCGGAAAACGGCTTGCCATCCTCGTTGAGATAGACTGCCGACCCTGCTGGGATGCGAGCCTCGCCGAAATCGGTATCGCGGGATACCACGCACGAGGTCAGGCCGGTCCTTGCGACGTACGACGTCTTGCCATCGACGCATGGATAGGCATGGATAGCCTCGTTTACATTGAGGCACTTCGCCGTGGTGGAGCCGGACAGCGACTCCACCACAGCAAGTGTGATTACACACGATACGACAAAGAAGAACGCCAATCTTTTTGCCATCGTCTTCCACCTATCAATGTTGTTCCGCTCAGGCCAGCAGCGCCGCCACCTTTTGCATCCACTCGCTGATCGGAATCTTCTGCGGGCACAGTTCCAGGCATGTTCCGCACTCGATGCAGGAACCGGCGCGCTGTTGCTCGGTGAGAAAGAGCTGGTACTTGATGCGTCCGCCGGGAACGTCATCAAACAGATGCGCGTGGTTAAAGAAATCGAAGTTAGCAGGGATGTTCACCCCATTGGGGCACGGCATGCAGTAGCCGCACTTCGTACAGGCAATCACGGTCCGAGCGCGATACATTTCCCTGATCCGCGCGATTAGCTTCTGCTCGGCTTCGCCGAAAACTCCAATGCGCGAGGCATCGGCGGACTTCAGGTTTTCTTCCACCTGCTCCATTGCGCTCATGCCACTTAGCACAACCGAAACCTCAGGTTGATCCCAGAGCCACTGCAGCGCCCACTCCGTCGGGGTGCGCTTGACGGGAAAGGCTTCCATCGCTTCACGGATATCCTTCGGCGGATCGACTAAACGTCCACCAAGTAGCGGCTCCATGACTATAACGGCGAGGCCCTTGCTTGCTGCGAGTTTCAGGCCGCGAGTTCCCGCCTGATTTTCCGTGTCCATGTAGTTGTATTGGATCTGGCAAAAATCCCACAGATCGGTACCGTTGACGATCTCCTCAAACGACTCGTAATCGTCGTGAAACGAGAAGCCAATGTACCGGATGCGCCCATCGGCCTTGGCGGCGGCGGCCTTGTCAAGAAGTTTGTGTTTCAAAACAATATCGTGCCAGCGGCTCTTACTCAGCGCATGTAACAGGTAGAAATCAATGTGGTTGGTCTGGAGCTTTTGCAACTGCTCACCGAGCAACCTGTCGAAGTCATCCGGACTCTCTACGGTCCATACTGGAAGCTTCGTTGCCAGATTGACCTTCTCCCGATAATCATTGAGCAGCGCCTTGCCTAAAACAATCTCACTCTGTCCGCTGTGATACGGATACGCAGTGTCAACATAATTGACGCCACTATCGATGGCATGACGAATCATGCGTATGGCTTCGTCTTCGACAATGTTGGGACTGAGGCGCTGCCCATCCGTTGTGGGAAGGCGCATACAGCCGAAACCCAGCGCTGAAAGCTTCCATTCGAGATTTCCAGATTTGCGATATTGCATGATTGATCCCCTACTACCCGTGTAATTGATACTAGGCCTTACCCTCGAGCACTTCTTCAGCCGTACAGACGTCAACCATCCCACTGCATCCGTAAATCACCGGAAGCACTTTTTCCGCCGGATACTTTTTCCGCCACTCGGCTACCTTCTCAGTGCCCGCGCGATACGCAGGCAGGTACATGCGCCCGAGCAGGGGATGACGTCCCCACGCACCGCTCAACTTGTCGGCGCGTTCTAAACTGACCAGGAAATCATTACGCAACACCTTGGCCACCTCTGCTTGCGGCATTCCTTCGCCCCAGGTGAGGTAGCTTGACTGGTTCTTCGCATCGTCCTGCAGCAACGCCAGTAAAGCTCCGAGCTGCATATCTTCGTCGGGCAACTGATCCAGTTCCGTTGCGCCGTGGGCGATCAGGATCGCGTTGTTGGCAATGCCTTCAAACAGCGCGGCAGCACGAGTGTTCATCGTCAACACCGTCGCTTCAAAACCCGCCAATCCGCGCACGTAGAGGTTTTGCAAATAGGCAAATGTAGTGACGTGTCCGGGCACAACCTCATGGCTGATCAACTGGTAGAACTCAGGCACCGAAATCTGCAGCGAGGCGTTGATCTCATAAGTAGCCTCGTACTGCGGCGAGCCATCGGCGTTGCGGGCGCGGCCCACGTAGTTCATCGATCCGGAAAACCACGCATCCTTGATCGCCAGAAAATCAATGTTGGCTCGCGGAACCGTTGCCAACTCCTTCGGCAGATATGGCGAGAGATGCTTTGCGCTGAGCTGGTCAAAGTAGGCGATGACAGCCGCACTAAGCGTGCGAACGCTGGCCATGGGAGTCACGCGATCCTTGCGCCATGCGTCCACTGCCGTCAGCAACGATGCTTCGTCGTGCGAAGTGTGTCCCGCGCGAGCCAGCAATTCCGCCACTCGCTCACGCTTGGCCCGTGGCTGCGAAGGCTCAGGAGCTCTTCCCGTGGAAGCCAGTACGCAACGCTCGTAGGAGACCGCCGGGCCACGGCCGAGCATCTCCATTGCGAGATTCCACATCACTCCCAGCGACACGCCAAGGCCCATCAAATACTTGCCGCGAAGCCCTCCGATTTTGGCGGCCTCGGCCTTCAGGCCGGCAATCGCCGCCGGAAGATCGACTTCATGCAAGTAGGCTTCCAGTGCCGCGTGGTCAATCTGTTTGCCGCTGACGCCGCCAGTCTCGCGTACCCGCGCCGCCGAGGGAGCAGTGTAGGCCAGTGGCAACGGATCGTCGCTGAACCACGAGTCGGCAATGAAGCGTCCAGTGCCGGAGGGGCACATCACGTCGCCGCCCCAAAGTGTGTCAATGCCAAGCACCGCATCCGCGCAATAACGTCCCGCTGCGTCCATAGCTGCCTCCTCTACCTTTGAACTTTCTTGAGCGAACCGAACCAGATGTATCCGCACATCGCCACGAACATCAGCGCCGAGATTGATTCGGAGACCGAGAGAGTGTCGTACCACGGCATCTTCACCAGGTCTTCGCGATACCACGGAAAGAGCCGCAAGGCTGCGCCAAAAACTCCGCCCAGCGCGCCTCCAGCCATCAGGCCTGATGCAATAATCACGCCCCGTTCTCGAATGGTTCTTCCGGCTTCGCCTCCCGCTTTTGCCGATTTCTTATCCAGCAAATGCGCAAGGAATCCGCCCACCAGCGCGGGAGTATTCAACTCCAATGGCAGATACATGCCAAGCGCAAAAATCAACGATGGCTGGCCCAGCATTTCCAGGGCAATCGTAATCATTGCACCCACGCCAAACAGGACGTATGCCACCGGTTGATGGCTCATGAATCCCTCAACCAGGGCCTTCATGATAGATGCCTGCGGCGAGGCCAGCACCGGCCTCAGGTCGCCCAGCGCGGCTTCGCCAAACTGGAATGTTCGCGCCAGCATAACAATGGTCAGTCCAGCGGCGATAGACGCCGCGATAACGCCGAGAAACTTTACCTTCTCCTGCGCCGCCGGAGTCGAGCCGATCCAGTAACCTGCCTTCAAATCGGTAATGGTCTGTCCGCTCACCGAAAGCGCCGTGCAAACCATGCCCGCAATTGCCATCACAAAGAACATGCCCGTTGTGCCGGAGACTCCAAAGCGCAGCAGCACTACCGACGAAATGATGATCGTCAGCATGGTCATGCCGCTGACCGGATTGCGTGCCGTCGTGGCAATGGCGTTGGCCGCGACTGAGGCGAAGAAGAATGAGAACACCACCGTAAGCAGCAACCCCAGTCCCAACACCGTCCAGGTGACCTTGAGACTGCCGAGCAGAAACGCCACGCCGAGCGCACTGAGCACCACGCCCGTGAGTATCGCGATCATTGGAATGTCGCGATCCGTGCGCAAACCGCCCTTATCTTCACCGCGCGAAAAGCTCTTAAACGCAATCGAGAATGAGTTGGCAACGATCTTTAGGCTCTTGACGATTCCGAAGATTCCCGCCGTGGCAATTGCGCCCACGCCGATGAAGCGTACATAGCTGCGATAGATCTGCACCGCAGACATGTCGTGAATCGGCAACACTCCCGGATAGACCGTACCGGCGACGTGCTGGCCCACATAAAAGATCGCGGGTACGAGCACCAGGTTCGCCATCACGCCGCCAGCACAGAGAATCATCGAGCTGCGCAGGCCCATGACGTAGCCAAGGCCGAGGATGAAGCTGATCGCGTCAAAGCTGACGGCAACGCGCGCCTTTACTCCCAGGGTCTTGACCAGCGGTACCCACTGGAAACTCACCGTCTCACTCCACACCTGGAAGGTTGTGACGAAGAAGTCATAGATGCCGGAGAGCAGCGTGGCCTGCAGCAGCAGTTTGGCCTGCGAGCCGCCCTTCTCGCCCGTTACCAGAACCTCCGTGATCGCCGTGGCTTCGGGGTACGGAAGAATGCCATGCATCTCGCGGACGAAGTAGCGCCGCAGCGGAATCAGGAAGAGCACGCCCATACATCCGCCAGCCAGGCAGATAAAGATGGTCTGCACCGGCTTAGGATCGAGTTTGAGAATGTAGAGTGCAGGCAGCGTAAAGATGGCGCCCGCCACCACGGCTCCAGCGCACCCGCCAATGGCTGTTATGATGACGTTCTCCAGCACCGAAGAGCGTCGCCCATAAACCCGAGCCAGACCGATGGCCAGGATCGAGATCGGAATTGCCGCCTCCATCACCTGACCCACCTTCAATCCCGAATAGGCTGAAGCAATGGTGAAGATGATGCAAAGAAAAGTGCCCCATAAAATGGAGCGCCAAGTCAGCTCCGGTTCATGTGCCGGAGCGGGAACAATGGGAGAGTAGCTCTCGCTTTCAGCGAGAGGCGTATAGGCATTGGCTGGAAGTGACTTGCTTTCAACTTCGGTGGCCATCAATCGAACCTTTCATGGCAATGCAGTCCAGGGTAGGGCGCGGCAGTGACCCAGCGCACGCCCCCGATGTTACGGATTTCCAAATCCGCAAGCAACCGCAACCCGCCTCACGGGCGCCCCATTCAAGCCCGCTTTCACTTTCGGGCTTGAGTGGGGAAACAACCCAGTCACGCCGCAATTAGATTTCGAATACCGCTCCGGTATCCGCGCTAGTGACGTGAAGCAGGTAGCGTGCCAGCCAGCCGCGTTTCACCTTGGGCTCAAACTTGGGCAACGCGTTCAGCCTCCGTTCGATCTCCTCGTCGCTCACCTTCAGCTCGATCTTGCAGGTCTTGGCGTTAATGTAAATCCGGTCGCCTTCCTGTACTGCGGCAATAGGGCCGCGTGCAGCGGCTTCCGGCGAGACGTGTCCGATGCAGAGCCCCCTCGTACCGCCTGAAAAACGGCCATCGGTGATCAGCGCGGCGCGAATCCCCGCCCCCACAATCGCCGCTGTTGGCGAGAGCATCTCCTGCATTCCCGGACCGCCTCGCGGACCTTCGTAGCGGATGACCACGACGTCTCCCTGGTGCAATTCGCCTGCTAGGATTCCCCGCAGCGCATCCTCCTGCGACTCGTAAATCTTCGCCGGCCCCTCGAACTCCATCATGTCAGCCTGCACCCCGGCGACTTTGACCACCGAGCCCTTCGGCGCCAGGTTTCCAAACAGTACGGCCAATCCTCCTGTCTGCGAAAACGCCTTCTCCGTTGTCCGGATCACATCGCCATCGGCGTCGGGCGCGCGCTTCACCATGTCTGCCAGTTGGCCGGTAACGGTGGGCACATCGAGTTTCAGTTCCGTTTTGCCGCTGCGATCCAGTTCCTTCAGAATCGCGGGAATACCTCCCACGCGATCCACGTCCTCGACGTGAACCTCGGGACGGCTGGGCGACACCTTGCAGATGTTCGGCGTACGGGCGGAAATTTCATTCAGCCGTGCCAGGTTGAACGGAATATCTGCCGAGTAGGCCAGCGCAAGCGTATGCAGAATCGTGTTCGTCGACCCGCCCATCGCCATATCCAACACAAAGGCGTTGGTCAGCGACTGCTCGGTGATGATGTCCAGCGGGCGGATATTTTCGGCCACGCAGCGTTTGAGGGCATGGGCAGCGCGCTTGGAGAGCTCAATGCGCTCCGGATTGGGCTCCGTGTGCCGGAACGTATCGTCCACCCAGCGCTCGGCACAAACCGTTCCATTCCCCGGTACGGCCAATCCTAGTGCCTCGCCGAGGCAGTTCATCGAGTTTGCGGTAAACATTCCCGCGCAGCTTCCGCAGCCCGGACAAGCTTTCTCGGCCAGATTGCGCAGTTCTTCGTCGCTCATCTTTCCAACGCTGTGTTTGCCGACGGCCTCAAACACCGTGATCAGGTCGTTGCCTCCCGGCCCAGCCAGCATGGGGCCGCCGCTGAGGTAAACGGCTGGGATGTTGATGCGCGCCATGGCGTTGTACATCGCCGGAACGATTTTGTCGCAGTTGGCGATTCCGATCCAGGCATCGCAGGGATGCGCGCCTATAATGGTCTCGATCTCGTCGGCAATCAATTCGCGCGAGGCTAGCGAATATTTCATGCCAAAGTGCCCCATGGCAATACCGTCGCAGACGGCTCCGCCAACGTTGGTGTACCACACGTTGAAACCCAGCGCCTTGAGTTCGTCGCTTACAATCGCGCCGATCTTGTCCAGGTGCGCGTGCCCCGGAATCTGCGTCGAATAGGAGTTGACGATCGTTACGAACGGTTTTTTTAAATCGTCCAGTGAACTGATTACGCCCTCGGCGATCATCAATGAAGCCGCTGGCAGCATATGTGACCCTTCGGCAACGATGCGGCTGCCGCGTTTGCGAATGTCTTCGATTCCTGAGTTCATTTGCATTCCAGTTTACTTGAACCGGCACACTGCTTGCACCCTCAGATTTTCCTGCCGGACGTCAGGCTGCCGTAGAGTGCTTATTTTCGGCAGTTCGGGTACCAGATGCTCTAAAAGTAGCATCCACTCTAATGACTATCCTTTCCAACAGCACCTCAACCAGCACCGGAGTTACGAAAGGAAGAACACGATGGCTGTGTCGCAGAAAAACGAACCTCAGGCGGCGGATGTCAACGAACTGCTTGCTCCCGCCACAAAAGCTCCCGAATTCACCTTGCAATTTGCGCCTCGCGAGATGTTTTCGTTGAGTGAGTCGCGCGGCAAGCCCGTAATCATTGCCTTCTATCCTGCAGACTGGAGCCCCACCTGCGGCGACCAGATTGGCCTTTATAACGAGATTCTGCCCGAATTTCAGAAGTTCGGGGCTGAGTTGCTGGGAATCTCGGTCGATGGCCCATGGTGCCACAAAGCCTACACCGAAACGCGTAAGTTGCACTTCAAGTTGCTATCGGATTTTGAGCCCAAGGGAGCTGTAGCCAAACAATATGGCGCCTACCGAAGCGCCGACGGGCTGAGCGAAAGGGCGCTGTTTGTTATCGACAAGAATGGAGTCATCGCTTGGAGCTATCTGTCGCCGATCCGGGTAAATCCCGGGGCGGATGGGATTCTGGAAGCCCTGGAGAATTTGCCAAAATAGGAGAAGTCCGATGACCAAGCTCAAAACGCCGGTCTCTGCGGAAGATCACGTTCAGGGTCCGGGGGACGCTGATGTAACCCTTGTGGAATATGGCGACTACGAGTGTCCGCACTGCGGACATGCATATCCCATGGTCAAGCGTATCCAGAAACGCTTTGGAGATAGGCTTCGCTTCGTCTTCCGCAACTTTCCCCTGACCCAGGCTCATCCCCACGCAGAAGCTGCGGCTGAGACGGCTGAGTTCGCCGCGACTTATGGGAAATTCTGGGAGATGCACGACCTGCTTTTTGAAAGCCAGGAGCGGCTGGGCCGCGATCTTTTTCTGGAACTTGCCGCAAGGCTGGAACTGTCAGTCCCTGCACTCAACCAAGTGCTCGAAGATAGACGTTTTGAAACCCGCGTCCGAGCCGATTTCAGCGGCGGCGTCCGCAGCGGAGTTAACGGCACACCAACCTTCTTCATCAATGGAATACGAAACGACGGCCCGTCGGAGTTCATGGAATTATTGCTGGCGGTGGATGCGGCAATGGAAGAGAGCCAGTCCCTCCGCAAGTGATGGGTCTGCCTTGCGCTACGGAGAGCCATGAGCCGCCAACTAGCTGACGTGCCCGGCTATGAGCACCATGGCATCCGCATCGTTCGCTCCGCGCAACCCTCGATCAAGCCTTCTCCACTCGCCGCGCAGACGCCGGCCGAAACGTAAGCCCCACTTTTGCGTTTCGAAGCAGCACGTGCTCTGCATTCTGCATCAACAAATAGCAACTTGGCGGTATATCAATATTCCAGCCTGCACAGGTGGAACAAGCCGCGTTTTCAATGCTACCCCGAAGATTAGTTGCGCACCCACGCCCAGCCCTTCAGCCGTGCGCATCTGGACAGGAAGCCAAATGTCTTTGGCACTTGCAGTGGCCGGAAAAACAGATGTAGGTTGCGTCCGCACCAACAACGAGGACAGCTTTGCGTTTGATACAACCACGGGAGTGTTCGTTGTTTGCGATGGAATGGGTGGACGTGCGGCTGGGGAAGTTGCCAGCGCCATGGCGGTGAACACTCTCGTCGAGTATTTCCGAGCGTCTGCCGGGGAAGGCCAGGCCCCCAGTTCGAGCAACGATCACTCTGATTCCGCAACCGCTCTTGCCGATGCCATAGCGTTTGCCAATGACCGTATTCTCCAGGCGGCTGCAAACACTCCGACTCAGTTCGGAATGGGCTCTACCATTGTCGCAGCCCTATGGAATCGTGACGCCTTCAGCATTGCGCACGTGGGCGACAGCCGGATTTATCTGATCCGTCGCAACGGAATTCAGCAGCTTACAAACGATCATTCCCTGGTCATGGAAGAGGTGCGCAACGGTTTAATAAGTCTGGAGGAAGCGCGCGACTCCGCAAATCAGAACGTCATTCTTCGCGCCTTGGGTGCCGAAAAATCCGTGCAACCTGATCTCGCCTACGTCCCGGTCGAGGCGCATGATGTTCTGCTGCTAACTACAGATGGGCTGGTCCGTTATGTTGACGATCCTCGCATTCTTGAAACGATCGAGTCGACTTCCACGCTGGAAGAAGCATGTGATTTGCTCATCCAGGACGCGAAAGATGCGGGCGGCAGCGATAATATAACCTGCCTGCTGATCAGGATTGTAGAGGAAGCCGACTCATCGCTGTCACCGCCTGCCCGCCGATGACACCTCTTCAACCGGAGCGCGCCCGATGTCAGACAGGTGCTGGTGCGCCAAAACAAGTTTTCCCTCGGAATTGAGAACGAAAACGTGCGTTCCGCGGCCATCGAGTACGCTTCGGTTGAACCGTTTTCCTCGTATCGGATCTTCCAGGTTCTTGGCGTAAGAGCGATAGGTATGCACTGCAACCGCTACGTTGTCCGCCAGGAACTGAACGTCGATTGGTGATGTAATTTCGCCGCGAAACTGCGTGAGCGGCGCGAAGTACTCGCGCTCTAGGCGGGCTGCCGCTACCTGCCCCAACTCGGGTCGCGAAGAAAATGGATTGAACGTCACGGAGTCGTACGAGTACATCCTCACCAGGGTGCCGGGTTCCTTCTCAGCCATGGCTGACCAATAACGACGTACAGCTTCCTGGACTTGTTCTACTGTGATACGTGCGGCCACGCAAACCTCCATGGCAGCCGATCCATTGCAATTAAGAGTTGACATACTCCCCTTATTCCGTCTGCGCCATTAACGGTAATTATAGGGTGCGAAGAACTCCGGCACGGGAACCTCACCACGTTCGCGTGAATCCATCGTCCATGTACCTACGGGTATAAGTCTCTCAAATGAATTCTCCCTGACCTGCGCGATTAGAGCTTATGGCATGGTACCCCTGAGTCCTCGAAGGTGGAACCATAAGAACCGCCGGGTGCCCCATCCTAGCCTTCCTTTGGCTAGGGTGGGATTGCAGCGCCCTCCATCGAGACACGGTTGTCGCTCGCGCAGTTGTTCTCGCAACCTCGACTTCTCTCAAATGATCAGTGCGGCCCTTCCAATTATTTTATTTTCTTGAATCAACCTGTGAGCCGTCTCCGCTTCCTCCAGAGGAAAAGTTCGGGTGACCACTGGTTTTATTTTCTTCTGGTGGACGATCTTGATCGCATCCTGCAGTTCAGCCATGGATACGTACCTTGAGCCATGAATCTCCAGGCCCTTAGTCATCACTGCCACCGGATCGACCCGGAAAGTGGATTCGCGCTTAAACACACTTGCCGGCTGAAAGCCCAGCACAACTAGTTTTCCAGCCACGGCAAGGCTATTGAAACCCGCTTCAAGAGTTTGCGCGGAGGCCACGAAGTCGAGCACCGCATTGACCCCGCGGCCATCGGTTAGCCGTCTGGTTTCCGCTGCAAGGTCGCACGCCGTGCAATCGATAATCTCGTCCGCGCCCATTGCTTTGACGTAATCCAGTTTTTCCGCCGATATGTCGGCGGCGATCACGCGGCCCCCGCAGAGTTGCGCCATCTGCACCGCATGGATTCCCACTCCACCTCCCGCGCCCACGATCAATACGTCATCGCCAGGCCCTACCTTGGCCTCCACCCTGCACGCATGCAAAGGCGTGGCAATCGCATCGGAAATAATGGACGCCTCAGCGAACGACATGTCCTTGGGAATCCGGCAGAGATTCACCGCCGGAACGCTCATGTATTCGGCGTAGCCGCCATCGCAAGCCATGCCAACATAGCCACGCCAGTTTTCGCAAAGCGTCTCCCGGCCGCTGCGGCAAAATCCGCAAACCCCGCAGGTCAGGTAGAAGTGGCACGCAACGTGATCTCCGATTTCGAGGTGGCGTACTTCACTACCCAGCTCAACCACTTCGCCGGCCACTTCATGGCCAAGAATTCTGGGGAAACTCGTGACTAGGCCTGGCGTGCCCTTCATGATTACTATCGTCAATCCCACGCCCGCCGCTTTTACCCGAATCTTCGCGTCGCAAGGCCCTACACTAGGCTCATTCACTTCAGCCAGCGTCACCGGTCCACCCTGTTCTTTAAGCAGCATCGCCCTCATCGCGTGCTCCTCCTTAAATATGAAATGAATACTGCAAACACTGTCATATTCAATCTATTTCTTGATTCATGGACGATTGCAATTCTACATCGTGCATATTGAAGCATCGAAAGTCATCCGCGATGAGAATCGTACCTACAACTTCTCCACACAAAGCCGCTGCGACTCTGGGTGTTTAACCTCATTGGCCATACCTGGATTCCTATTTATGTTTGAATATGCCGCACGGCTACGTTGACACGCCTGCTCTCCGTGAGCAGTTGCGCTCCATGATCCGCAACGAGGGTCAGACTAAGGCAACCCACGCAGCAATGTCTCGGAGAAACAACCGATGGATTGAAGATCGCGATGAATGGCGGGAACCGCGTATGAAACTAAGCGCTATCTTCTTTGTTGTCTTTCCACTCTTCGTACCATGCCATCTGAATTGCCTCCAGCTTGGCTTCGTTCGAGGCCTGCGGGTCATCGTCAAAACCCTTCAGTTCCACGACTAGTTTTCGCAGTTCCGTAAAGCGGATCGTCATCGGATCCATCTGCGGAAACTTTTCGTAGAGTTCGATTCCGATGTCTTCAGAGTCGTTCCAGTGCAGGTCGTTCATGGTTCCTCCGCAATCAACGGCAGCAGGATGGTTTGCGGCGCAGGCGAGTAGCAAACCAGATCAGCAACACTGAGTTACCAGCCAGCAGCATCACCGCCAGATTGCTTGCAATCGCATGGGAAAGCGCACACGCAAGCAGCACCATTTCCACCGCCAGTAAAAGGTACACAAGCCATTTCATCGGATGCTCCCTACAACGTACTGGCGCCGCCTTCACAGATGTAATTGCGATTCCATGAGGGGATCTCGACCACAACTTCGCCCGGCTTTTCGATGATGGCCTGGCATCCGAGCCTAGAGTTTAATTGCAGTCCTGCAGCCGTGTCCAACCGATCGGCCTCATCTTCGCTGCACTCGCTCAATAGCTCCTTGCCCTGCTTCACAACCACGTGGCATGTAGTACATGCACAATTCCCGCCACAGGCATGTTCCAGGTGTATCCCAAAGTTGATCGCTACATCCAGAATCGATTGTGGCTTTCCGTGATCCTGATAAGGCAGCTTTCCAGCCTCGTATTCCACGCTCTGTCCGCTCGGCAGGAAGGTCAGCCGAACCGTGTTTGGACCTAGTTCAGTCTTGTTTCCGTCGGAATCGGTCTTTTCCTGTAACTGCGGCATTTATTGTCCAATCCTCTATATCTATATGTTTCGATCTTTACTTAGTTGAACTCTGCCTTCCCAATCGGGTGCGGGCTGGCTGGCCCTTCGTCCACTCCGGTGGATTCCATATTCTTCCCACGCAGCGCGCTGCCCACGGCTGCGTCCATCATTAACTCCGCAAGGTGCATGGTCGCCTGGTTCAATTCATCGATGGCACGTCTGATCTGGTGATAATCCGAGCCACTCATCGCCAGCCGCAGTTGGGACTCAAGCTGATCTACCTTGCGCTGTTCGCTGAAGCCCAGCATCGTCCACGCTTCATTATGCCGGCCCTTGATTAGCGCCGTGAGAATCGTCTCCGCCTCATTGCGCGCCTCGATCAATTGCCGTTCGGCCAAATCTTTCTCGGCGTTGTCGAACGAGTCCAGAATCATGTTCTCGACCTGGTCGTCGGTCAGCCCATAGCTCGGCTGCACGTCGATCTCGGCCTCCTTGCCGCTGCGCTGCTCGCGGGCCGAAACATGCAGAATCCCATTGGCATCAATCAGGAAGCGAACCTCGATACGCGGTAGGCCCGCCGGCATCGGAGGAATTCCCTTCAGGTCAAATCGCGCAAGTGAGCGGCAGTCTTTTGCCAGCTCTCTCTCCCCTTGCAGCACGTGAATCGCAACTGAAACCTGGCCATCTACTCCCGTGGTAAAGTGCTCCGTCGCGCTTGCCGGAATCGTCGAGTTGCGATGAATGATTTTGGCGGTCACTCCACCCAGCGCTTCAATGCCCAGCGAAAGCGGCGTCACGTCCAACAACAGCATGTCCTTGGTTTCCGCCGACCCGCCAGCCAGAATATTGGCCTGCACCGCCGCGCCCAGGGCCACCACTTCGTCAGGATTCAGTTCGCAGTGCGGCTTGCGGCCAAACAGCGACTCCACCTCACGCCGCACCAGCGGAATCCGCGTCGAACCTCCCACCAGCACCACTTCGTCCACCTGGGCCACCGTCAGCCCCGCATCGTTCAATGCCTGGCGGCACGGCCCCAGCGTGCGAGCCACGATCGGCTTCACCATCTCCTCGAACATCTCGCGGGTGATTTTGCGCTGATACAGTTTGCCTTCCGGCAGTTCCACTTCGATCTCAGCCGCCGCCTGCGTAGAAAGCGCAATCTTTGCCTCGATCACGGCACTGCGCAGCCGCTGAATCGCGTCGGGATACTTGCGGGCATCCACCCCGAGGTCGCCGGCAATGTCATCAACCGCAACCGCAATCAGCAGGTTGTCAATGTCGTCGCCACCCAGATGAGTGTCGCCGTTGGTCGAGATCACTTCAAAAATTCCGTCTTGCAATTTCAGGATGGAAATATCGAACGTGCCGCCGCCGAAGTCATATACCGCGATGGTCCCGTTCTGCTTCCGGTCCAACCCATAGGCAAGCGAAGCCGCCGTCGGCTCATTGACCAGCCGAAGCACCTCAAGGCCCGCAATGCGTCCGGCATCCTTGGTCGCCTGCCGTTGCGCGTCATTGAAATACGCGGGTACGGTAATCACCGCCTGCTTTACCGGAGCGCCGAAAAAGCGCTCCGCATTGCGCTTGAGCTGGCGCAAAATTTGCGCTGAAACTTCAGGCGGCGTGTACGTGCGTTCGCCCAAGTGAATCCGCAGCACTTCGCCTGGAGCGAGGTCTTCAGCAAGACGAAACGGAAACAGCTTGAGTTCCCCGCGTACGTCTTCCACGCCGCGTCCCATCAGCCGCTTTACGCTGTAAACGGCGCGCTCCGGAGAGGTCAGCAGCACCGCGCGCGCTGCGTTACCCACCAGCATGTGATTGTCTTTGTCCAACGCCACAACCGAAGGAACAAGATTCGAACCGTCTTCCCCGGGAATAATGAACACGCCTTTACCCGGCGCATCTGGATGCGCCAGCGAAGGCCCGGAGCCCATGAAGGCCACCAGTGAATTCGTAGTCCCGAGATCGATCCCAACAACTCTGTCGTCTGTCATTTTTATAAGAGCCAATTAACTCAGTACTTCATTTATGTCGCGTACAAGGTTACGCAGATAGCCGCGCCGATTCAGTACATCCACCATCACCGCCGTAGCTTCGGAGTCTCCGCCGTCCCACTGTTTCCACGCGGCGCGTAGCTCGTTCTGCATCGTATTCAGGCGCGCAGTGAGTCCCTCACGAGTCGCAATCAACTGTCCTCGAAGGTCATTGTCAACACCGCCCAACTTCGCTTCTTCCAATAGCATGTTCAGCTCGAAAGCCTCCTCCAGCAACTCCGCCGGCACCGTTTGTTTCTTGTCGATGCCGAAGGCACGTGCCTGTTCGGTCGCAATCTTGCTTTGCTCTTCCAGTTGAATGCCTTCCAGCATCAGCAGGTATTCCGTGCGCGAAATCGGGTCTTTCAATGTCCGATACGCGTCATTGAGTTGCGAGGTTTTCTCCAGACTCCACGCCTGCTCCCTCGCACTCGCCCGTGAGTACACATCCGGATGCAGCTTCCGGCTCAGCGCGTAGAACTCGCGCTCCAGTGCCGCTTCATCCAATTCCAACCGGCGCGGCAGTCCAAAGAAAGAAAAGAAATCTGTCGGCAAGGCTGGCTGCACGTGTCCGCACTCGCCGCAAAAGTGTTCGGCGCGCATGTCTCCGCATGACCAGCACCGATGAGGGTGAGGTCTCGCCTGGATTACCTGCAAATGCTTCTTGCCCGTAGGCTCTGCCTTAACTTCCGTGTTGATGGATTCGCTCAATGACTCTCCCTCTCTTGCCTTGGTGCTTGGTGCCCCATATTTGCCGCAGTTAGCAAATGTGGGAGCCGGTCGCCGCAAGCCCTCAGGAGAAGCTTGTGCCGCAGCCGCAACTCTTCTTCGCATTCGGGTTCTGGAAGACGAAGCCTTGATGCATCAGCGTCTCTTCCCATGCCACCGTCATGCCGCTCAGATATATGAACGACTTCGGGTCAATGAACACGCGTACGTCGCCGAAATTGAAGATGCGATCGCGATCGCGCGGTTGCGTGTCAAAGCGAATGTTGTAGGAAAGTCCGGAGCACCCGCCGCCCTGTACGCCAAGGCGGAATCCACCCTGTACCGGATCAATGCCTTCCTTCTGCATTGCCGACCGGATATGCTCCAATGCCTTATCCGTAATGTTGATACCCGGCGTAGCCGCCGTCTGCTCAGTCGTCGTCATCGTTCCTCTATGCCCCGTATCTGCCTACTTTTGGCAGATACGGAAATGTTGCTTTGTGCTTACTATCGTTTACACATTCTTCTTTTTCCAGTCGGAGATGGCGGCGCGAATTGCGTCTTCTGCCAGCACCGAACAGTGAATTTTCACCGGCGGCAGCGAAAGCTCTTTGACGATATCGGTATTCCTGATCTTCAGAGCTTCGTCCACTGTCTTACCCTTCACCCACTCCGTCGCCAGCGACGATGAAGCAATCGCCGAGCCGCAGCCGAAGGTCTTGAACTTCGCGTCTTCAATAATATTAGTCTGCGGATTCACCCGAATCTGCAACTTCATCACGTCCCCGCACTCGGGAGCTCCAACCAGGCCCGTGCCTACCTCATCGGAAGCCTTGTCCATCGTTCCAACATTGCGCGGATTGGTGTAGTGATCCAGTACCTTATCGCTGTAAGCCATCCCTGTATTCTCCTTAATGCCTTCGCGATTCCCCCACGGAACCCCGAATTCTGTTTGATCTACCCTGCAGGTGCCCCACATTTGGCGGGTGCCCCACCTTCGGCGCCGCTTTTGCGCCTAAGGTGGGAAGTCAACCACCACTCTAGTGACCCACTGGTTCAGCGGCCCACTTTACTTTTGAAAGGTCGACGCCTTCCTTGTGCATCTCATACAGCGGCGAAAGCTCGCGCAGACGTCTCACTACGTCCACAATCTTCGTCGCCACGTAATCCACCTCGTCCTGAGTATTGAAACGACCCAGTCCAAAACGAATCGAACTATGCGCCAGATCATCGCCCGCGCCCAGAGCCTTCAGCACGTAGCTCGGCTCCAGCGTTGCCGACGTGCAGGCTGAGCCGCTCGAAACCGCAATGTCGTTAATTCCCATCAGCAGGGACTCACCTTCCACATAAGCAAAGCTGATATTCAGGCTGCCCGGCAGACGATGCTCCATGCTGCCGTTCACATAGACTTCGTCGAGCTGCGAAAAGATCTGTTCTCGCAGGCTTTCCCGCAGGGCAAACAGACGCTTAGACTCCTCGCCCATCTCCTGCTGCGCCAGCTCGCAGGACTTGCCCAGGCCCACAATGCCCGGAACGTTCAGCGTGCCGCTGCGCATACCGCGCTCATGTCCGCCGCCGTCCATCTGCGCCACTAGTTGCACACGAGGATTGCGCCGCCGGACATACAGTGCGCCTGCGCCCTTCGGCCCATAAATCTTGTGTGCCGTGACCGAAGCCAGATCCACGTTGTCTTCAATCACATTGAACGGAACTTTACCCGCCGCCTGTACCGCATCACTGTGGAAGAGCACGCCCTTTTCATGACAGAGCTTCCCGATTTCGCGAATCGGCTGCAGAATGCCAATCTCATTGTTTGCCGCCATGATCGAAACCAGAATCGTCTGATCCGTCATCGCGTCCTGCAACTGGTTCAGATCGATCAACCCATCCTTCTGCACCGGCAGATACGTCACGCGATAACCATGCTTTTCCAGTCGCTTGCAGGAATCAAGCACGCACTTGTGCTCGGTCACCTCGGTGATGATGTGGTTGCCCTTCTCGCGATACATCTCCGCCACGCCCTTGATCGCAAGGTTGTTGCTCTCGGTCGCACCGGAGGTAAACACAATCTCTTTCCCCGTCGCGCCAATCAGCTTGGCAACCTGTTCGCGGGCCTTATCTACCGCCTGCTCCGCTACCCAGCCAAACTGATGGTTACGGCTCGCCGCGTTGCCGTAGATTTCGCTGAAGTAAGGTAGCATCGCCTCAAGTATCCGCGGGTCGACCCGCGTGGTGGCATGATTATCCATATAAATTGGTAGTTTTACTGCCGCGTCACTTGCCATAATTCCCTCCCGAAACTTCGATCCTTACCAGCTCATTCCCCCGGTGCCCCACTTCTGCCGTAGTTAGCAGATGTGGGTCCTGTTTAACCGACCCACGGGACGAATCATCCGCCCCCTCGCGCAACTCCCAAACCGACAGCTTGCCAAGCACTTCTTCAATTGTGCGGCTCACCTTCTGTAAAGGTTCCCGCACCGTGCATTTCGAACTCGTGCTGCATGACTTGTTCGAGTTGTTGCAGGACGTAATAAACAGCGGCCCCTCAATCGCCCGAATCACTTCCAAAGCAGAAATCGTTCGCGGATCGCGCGACAGCACGTATCCCCCGTTCGTCCCCTGCTGCGAAATCAGAAGCTTGCTTCGCGCCAACCGCTGGAGAATCTTCGCCAACGCTTCCTGTGGAATTCCGTACATTTCAGCCAGATCCTTCGCGGAGCAAGCCCCCAGATCCGCATGCTCGGCCAAGTGCCGAACTGCGATCAACCCGTAATCGGCCTTCTTGGTGAGCTTCAGCATAATAATCTCCGACCTTTTCAGTCGCCAATAAAAGTATAGATGCACAAAGCTGCAAAAAGCAACAGATCCCATTCATCCGGGAATGCGATAGGTTATTCGGAGATAATGAGTTAGCGAATGGCGATTATTTTGGTCGGATAAGTACCTTCAGGTGGCCCGAATCCGCCCAATTTCGCGGTAAATGTGGGGAGACGGAAAGACTGGCCGCCACCTTGTTACACTTTAATAGGGGCTCCCTGCGTGCCCGAATCACGTTTTATTTTGTGGAGAAACTTTGCTGAGAATTGTCCTTTTTCTATTTGCGATACTGCCCGCTGTAATCCCAGCGTCTGCCCAGACCGCCCCGCCCTTGCTTGAGCGCATCACGCAGGTAACGAATCGTCCGATTTTCAAACACTCCACCATCGGCGTAGAGGTTTACGATCTCACCGAGCACAAGATACTGGTTGCCATCAACGAGCAGAAGCTCTTCAACGCCGGCTCCACCACCAAGCTGGTAACGGAAGGGACGGCGCTCGCGCTGCTTGGCGAAAATTACCGTTTCCATACCCGCGTCTATTACACCGGCAGCATCGCTCCCGATGGCACGCTTGAGGGTGACCTGATTCTGGTTGCCGCTGGTGACCCGAACCTCTCAGGACGAGTCATGCTGGACGATACCCTGGATTTCAATCCAAGCGACCATGCATACGCGGGCGTCTTAGGAGGAAAGTCCGTCCCCGGCGAACCCTTGCGGGTGTTCAAAAAGCTAGCTTCCGGAGTACTGATGAGTGGCATCTGGCGGATTCGCGGCAATGTCATTGTTGATGCGTCCCTGTTTCCCTCCAGCCAAGTCGAACCCGGAACCCACACCACCATTTCGCCGGTCGTGCTCAACGATAACGTCATCGACGTGATTGCCACCTCAGCACCTTCCGCGGGAGGCCCCGTGTCGGTCGAAGCATCACCCGCATTGCCATACTTGAACGTCATCAACAAGGTCAGGACTGGCAAGGAAGACTCCGGTCCCGAACTGCAATTCACCTCAGACATCATCGAAGCGGACGGCTCCCATACCGTGGTGCTCGAGGGCAGCGTCCCCGCAGGCCACCGGAAGGCGCAGGCAGCCTACAAAGTGAACGATCCCGTGTTGTTTGCAGCCGAGGGATTTCGCGAAGCCTTGCGTTGGGCGAAAATCACTCTGGAGGCTCCTGCCCAAAGCGCGCCCGAATCGATTCCTCATTTCTATCCGAAGGAAAACCTGCTGGCCGAACATATATCTCCCCCGTTCAAACAGGAGGTCAAACTCACTCTCAAGGTCAGCCAGAATCTGCACGCGGCGATCACCCCATATTTGCTCGGCGCAATTCTGGGGCACGGATCCAACGACGCGTTCCAGAAGGGTATGGCGCTTGAAAGAAAGTTCCTGTTAAATGCTGGACTCGGTCCTGAATCTGTCTCGCAACTCGATGGAGAGGGTGGCATAGGCTCGGCCTTTTCTCCCGACTTCATGGTGCGCTATCTCGCCTACATGTCGCGTCAGCCCTATGGCAAATTGCTCTTGGATTCCCTGCCGGTGCTGGGCCGCGATGGCACGCTGGCGGGCTTGATGCAGGATTCACCCGCAGCCGGACATGTCCACGCTAAGACCGGCTCCTACGTCGTTTCCAACGCGCTGAACAATGGAGTGATTCTGCTGGCCAAGGGACTGGCGGGATACATTGACGCAGCCAATGGACACAAGCTGATCTTCGCCGCCTACGTAAACCTGGTGCCGCTGCGCGATATGGACGACGTAGCCGGGGTCGGCGAATCGCTTGCCGAAATGGCGGAAATGGCCTACCGGAATGCATCACCGTCCGCGCCTGCCGCGCCCAAAGCTCCAAGAAGCAAGCCGACCCACCATTGAGAGCGGCCGACTTTGGTTCTTGTTCGATGTTTTAGGATGTCATGCTGAACGAAGTGAAGCACCCCAGCACTGATCAAAATTCCTGTGCGGTTTCAGGCTTTTCAACCAGCATCGATTTCCGGCTTTGTCGCTCGTTTGACTCCGGCGTCGGCGGACTCGCGAACTGCAATCCCACATCTGCCTTCTTCGGGCGAATGTGGGATTGGAGGGTGGATATGCTTTTGGCTGGAGCCCGGTAACCCCATTTTGGCAGAGGAGGGGTAGCCGACCCAATTAGGGAGACATCTCCTCCAGCACGCGTCCGCTCGTTTCTGGTGCCCAAAGCAGACAAACCAAGCCACTGGATGCCGAGACGACGGCGAAAAGCGCGAAGACCAGTGCAATGTGGCCCGTTCCAACGATTAGACCGATGGCCGCCGGTCCGGCCATAGAGCCGGCTCTCAGCCACGCGCTGCCGAGCCCAGCACCAACCGATCGCAGCCGCGTCGGGTAAAGTTCCGCCGAGTATAGGAACAGGGAAAATGCCACGGTCTGCAGCGTCGCATAGGCGCAGGTCGCCAGCGCAAAGATCACCGTGGCGGAACTCGCACCCTTCCACCACAGGATTGAAAGCGGCACAACGGCAAGGAAGAATGCGCAGATATACCAACGGCGCCGACCGACGCGGTCAATCGTCAGTGCGCAAATCAAGGACGTGACGACCCCAACGCAGCTCATCTTGAGGCCATAGGAAAGACTCAGCTTCAGCGGCACGTTAAACAGCGTTCGGTAAAGCGTGGGCAACCAGGTCACCAGACCGTTATTGACCATATAAGCGCCGAACCACAGAACCCATAGCATGGTGGTGCGTCCGCCATAGGCTCGGCCAAATAACTCACGCCATGCGCCCACCTTTGCCTTCGCCGCAAGACATGCGCCCGCTGGCATCGTGATCGCCACCGGTGCAGGCAGCTCTATGCCGCGCCGGATCAGGCTCTGTTCAAGTCGAACGATTATTTTGGCAGCCTTCTGCAGCTTTCCGTGCCCCACAAGCCAGCGCGGCGATTCCGGCAAAGTAAAGCGAAGCGGAATCGTGAGGAAGACCGGCACAACGCCGACCATAAACATCGCCTTCCAGCCATAGATAGGGACAAGCTCGTAACCCACCACTCCAGAGAAGAGGAGCCCAATCACGAATAGCAGTTCGTAGAGCAAAAAGAAGCGGCCGCGGTTGCGGGCACCTACAAACTCGTTGACATAAGCGCTCGCGACCGGTATCTCGCCGCCTGAACCAATGCCCTGAACGAAGCGGAATATCATGAGCGACTGAGCATCCCAGGAGAAGATGCAGGCCAGACTCATCGCGCCAAAGATCGCAATGGTTATTGCCATCACGGGCAAGCGGCCAATGCGCTCGGCAAGCCAGCCGAAAAAGACCGCTCCCAGTAGCTGGCCAAAATAGCCCGAAGCGATAATCATCCCCATCGCCGCCGGCGTCAGATGCCATGTCTTGCTCAGGATTGGCAGCGCATAGGCGATAGCGAGCGTCGTGTAGCCATCAAAGAAGGTCGCCATTCCGACAACCATCCGGGCCCAAGTGACTATCCGTGAAACAGGGAGGCGCTCCAGCCGCGCAAGCAGCCCGGCAGCGGTGGAGTTGTCTGCAGAGATCGAATTGGGTTGTAAAACCTCACAGCCTGACGTAATCATGATTGACCTCTTTGGCGTCACATGGCGATCCCGGCCGGATGCCTGATTCAGCACCAGGAATGGTGGCGCATGATTCAGACAGCGATTGGACCACTAACGGCACAAGGAGCCGGCAACCGGCCTGGACTGGCCGGCTTCCGGGTGCCCCTCGTCTTACTGCTATTTGCTCTGTGTGGCGGCCTTGCTCCGAAGTCCAGCAGCGTCAACCGCGTCGGTAATGACTTTGAGCTTGGCGCCTTCCGGCAGCCTGGTCGGCGGCTGCACGCGGGGCGAAGGGAAGATGCCAGCATAGGACATCGCAACCTTCATTCGGGCATGGGCATCGCCGGTCGGCTCACCGCCGCCATAGACCACGTTCTTCAGAGGATTGATCCAAGCCTGGATTTCCTGCGCCTTCTTGAGGTCGCCAGACTGCACCGCAGCGTAGAGGTCGATGATCTTCTGCGGGATGAAGGATGCAAAACCTACAAGTGCGCCATCGACTCCCTGCACCATCGAAGCCAGCAGGTATTCGTCGTGGCAGGTCAATATCGTGACACTCGGATCCGCCTCGCGAATTACGCGTAGGTCGTTCGCATATTTGTTCATGTCGCGCGTGCCAACCTTCATGCATTTGACATTCGGTAGACGAGCGAGCTGCTGCAGTGTCTCAAAAGAGTAGGAAGCGCGAGTCGAGGCCGGATAGACGTGGACGATAATGTCGAGCCCTGAACCCTCTCCGACCGCACGGAAGAAGTCGACGACGTTTTCCGGTTGCTGCATGCCGAAGCGCAGCCACCCATGAGGCGGCATCAGCAAAATGGCGCTAGCTCCGGCGTCACGCGCCATCTTGGCGTGTTCAGTGGCTTCGGCGATTCCCTCGCAACAGATGCCCGACACCACAGGACAACGGCCCCGGGCTTCTTCGGCGACGATCCGGGTCACTTCCGCGCGCTGCTTCGCTTGCAGTGCGAAGACCTCTCCGGTGTGGCCATTGGTCACAAGCCCGCCGATGCCTTTATGTTCGAGTAGCCATGAAACGAAATGTCGCAGGTTGACTTCGTCAATGCTTAGATCTTCACGGAACGGTACTTGCAGAGCCGGAAGAATACCTTTGTAGACTATGCTCATTGCTTTCACCTTTTCTTTGAGGATTGAATTGTAGTTTGAGTATTGAGTGCGAATCCGACGCCGCCGCCAGTCTCAATGGCTGTGGCGATTTCGCGTGCAGCCATTTGGGCTTCTTCCAACGCATGCGTCTGGAAATCCTGAAAAAAACTGCAAACCGTGGGAACTGCGATGCTAATGGCCCCGATGGGCGACCCGTCCTGTCCGAGCACTGGTACGGCGAGAACCCGAAGGCCTTCGGTCAGCGTCGAATCCGCCAGAATGTGGCCGCGAGCACGGATGCCCTCAAGCACTGGCAAAATCTCCTCAGCGCTCCGTTTGTCCAAAAATGAATGCTCAACTCCAGCGCTGGCCTTGATAAACGTCCGCAAGTCTGGCTCCGGCAAGAAGGCCAAGATGCTCTGACCAATCACGCTGATGTGAGCTGGAATCGAAGTGCCGATGCGTATGTCGACTCCAAACCGGACCAATCCTGCCCTCATTCGCTCGATATAAAGGACGTTCACTCCATCCAGCACCGCGAAGCTCGCGGCCTCACCCAACTTGCCTACAAGCCCACGCAATACCGGTCGGGCAACGGCGCGAATGTCTCGATGTGCGATCGCATTGAAACCTAGGTTTAGCACCTTCAGCGTAAGCGAAAAGCGTCGAGTGTCATCCAGCTTGCGGACATAACCAAGTTCGACCAGCGTGGTAAGCAAGCGATATGTGGTACCGGGATCAAGTCCCGTCTCAGTCGCAACCTCGCTCAAAGTCATCTCGATCCTAGCGTCGGTGAATGCCTCCAGTACCCGGAATCCCTTGGCGAGCGACCGCACGGTGCTTCGACTGTCAGGAACGGCTGACTTCTCCGAACCACGTGTGCGCCGCTCGATAGTCTCTGTCATCGTTTTCCTGGATTTCGGAATGCGAAATGTTTTTCGCAATCACGAGGAGACAATAGAACGCAAATCCACTTGTTGTCAAGAGGTATTTCGGAGAATGTCAGTAACACAGGATAGGCTAAGTTGAAATAGCTTCGGTGCTAGGTGCTTCGTATCTCCGTCGTTAGCAGATGCGGGTGGTTACGCTCCCCGCACTTCCCTCTTTTGCGCTACATTGGTTCAGGTGACTGCCAACTCACATCGTCCCATCATCGGAGTCTTTGACTCCGGCGTCGGGGGACTCACGGTGCTCCGGGCCATTGCCCGTCTCGTACCCAATGCCGATTATCTATTCTTCGGCGACACCGCCCGCCTTCCCTACGGAACCAAGTCGCAGGAGTTCGTGGCGCGCTATACTTCGCTGGCGGCGCGATTCCTGGCTGCCCGCGGCATCGACCTGCTGGTGATTGGCTGCAACACGGCATCTGCCCTCGCGCTCTATGACGTGAAATCAGCGGTCGATATCCCGGTGATCGGCGTGATCGAGCCCGGTGCCGATGCGGCGGCGGCGATTTCCACCGGCCGCGAAGCCCTGGTGTTTGCTACTGAGGCCACCTGCGCCAGCCATGCTTATCAGCGGGCGCTCGCCCGGCGCGGCTTCGCTACCTATGAAAAGGCCTGTCCCTTGCTCGTGCCGCTGGTGGAAGAGGGATGGATCGAAAGTCCCGTGACCGAAGACGTAGCGCGCATCTATACCATTGAGGCGCTGCGCACCGCATCGGCAAACGTCGATGTACTGGTCCTCGGGTGCACGCACTACCCTTTGCTTCGTCCCCTGCTGCGCCGGATCGTCCCCCAGCGCATCGAGATTGTCGATTCCGCCGAGGCCACGGCACGGGCGCTCTTGCAATATCTCGATGGCCACGACCTTACGGCGGGCGAGCCGGGATACAAGTTCTTCGTCACCGACTCGGTAGAGAAATTTCACAAGCAGGCTCCCGTCTTCCTCGGTTTCTCCGTTCAAGACGTGGAACGCGCCGACCTCGACTCCGGCCATTCCGTAGCCAAGCCGTAAACCATCCTCGCTTCAGTTAAGCTATTCAACAGGGGAATAAGGAATCCAAGATGATTTTTCGTTCTGATAACCGCGCTCTCGACCAGATGCGCGAGCTGAAATTAACTCCTGAATTTATTCGTACCGCCGAAGGTTCATGCCTGATTGAGGTAGGAAATACGCGGGTCATCTGCACTGCCACCATCGAGGACACCGTCCCCGGATGGATGCGCAACCAGGGCAAAGGCTGGGTCACAAGCGAGTATGGGATGCTGCCTCGCGCCACTCTGACCCGCACCGCGCGCGAAGCTTCCAAGGGCAAGCCCAGCGGCCGTACCCATGAAATTCAGCGCCTCATTGGCCGCTCGATGCGTGCCATTGTCGATACCGTCAAACTTGGCGAGCGCACCCTCTGGATCGATTGCGACGTGATCCAGGCCGACGGCGGAACTCGCACTGCGTCCATTACCGGAGGCTTTGTGGCCATGGCTCTGGCGATGCAAAAGCTGGTCGCTTCAGGCACTCTGAAGCAGCTTCCGATACGGGACACGGTTGCCGCCATCAGCGTTGGCATTGTGGACGGCGAGCCGATGCTCGACCTGGCGTATGAAGAAGATTCACGCGCCGAGGTGGATATGAACTACGTGCTGACCGGCTCCAATAAGTTTGTCGAAATCCAGGCCACCGCCGAGCACGATCCGTTCAACGATGAGCAACTGGCGCAGATGACGGTTCTGGCCCGCAAGGGTATTGCCGAACTGGTAGCGCAGCAGCGTGAGCTGCTGACTGCAGCAGGGGTGAGGCTGTAATTTCGGGGCGCTGTCCCAAAACGCACAAACTGCGATACATTTGTCTGGTTCGTTCCGGCGGAGCATATGGCTACCGCGACGTTAATAGTTCACATCTGAGAGTTGCAGGAGGACGAAAGTGAAACTTACTCCCGGAAAATTGGCTGGGCTCAAAGCTGTCTCAAATGAGCGGGGCGTGATTGCTGCCGCGGCAATGGATCAGCGCGGTTCATTGAAGAAAGCGCTTGGGCCGAGCGCATCGGAGCGAGACTTGATCAATTTCAAGATTGCCGTAAGCGAAGTACTCACCCGGTACGCGAGCGCAATTCTTTTGGACCCCGAGTGGGGCTTGCCTGCTGCCGAGGCGCGCAATAGCCGGAGCGGCCTACTGCTGGCCTATGAAAAGACCGGCTATGACAAGCAGACTCCCGGACGGCTGCCCGATTTGCTCGACCTGTGGAGCGTGCGGCGGCTGAAGCAGGCCGGCGCTGACTGCATCAAGATTCTGCTCTACTACTCACCCTCCGATCCGCAGAACATCATTGAATTCAAGCACGCATGGACCGAGCGTATCGGCGATGAATGCGTCGCGAACGACATCCCATTCTTCCTCGAAATCATTGGCTACGAAGAGGGATTGGACGAGAAGAGCCTGGCCTACGCCAAGAAGAAGCCGGAAATTGTGCAGGCGTACATGCGCGAGTTCAGCAAGCCGAAGTACAACGTAGACGTGCTGAAACTTGAGGTGCCTGTCAACATGAAGTTCGTGGAAGGCACCAGGAGCTTCAAGGGCGAGAAGGCATACACGAAAGCCGAAGCGCAGGAACTTTTCCGTAAGTCAGCCCAAGCCACCGAAAAGCCTTACATCTATCTTTCAGCGGGCGTGAGCAACGCGGAGTTCTCCGAGACTCTGGAACTCGTGGGCGAGAGTGGAGTGAAGTACAACGGCGTGCTCTGTGGTCGCGCCACATGGGCCGACGGCGTTCCAATCTTCGCCTCAAAGGGGCTGGCGGCTTTCCGCGAATGGCTTGAAGTTGAGGGCGTAAAGAATATTCAGAACGTGAATGCTGGACTGAGAGCTGCTTCACCCTGGTTCCCCATTTACGGGGTTTGAGGGATGTTGAGTTTCACGAGGGCACCTGCCTCGGCTTGTGCCCTTTTACTTTGATGGCAGAAGGCTGCATGTTGTACTCTGATGGCCAGGAAGGTACACATGAATCTCTGGTCAAAGCCGGGCTCACCAATGCGTTGGATTATCGCGTTCTTGTTCGCCGTGTTCGTCACGAGTCCATGCCTTTGTCAGGACCCTGCAAGCGGGGCTGCTGACCGCCCTGGGATACTGACCACCAAGCAAGGTTCTTTGGCGATCGACTCGCCAAAGGGCTGGTCGCGCGTCCCTGACATGGGGATGGCATTCTTCGTTCCCCGGGGCGCGACTTTCGACACCGCCCCAGCCTGGATCTACATCAGCACCGTGCCGATTGGCCCAAAACTGGATTACCACGATGTGAATTCGTACATTGAACACGATGTCTCCGTTTTCAAAGACAAATACCCTGTCGCCTTGGTGGAGCGAGAGATCCCCGTCATCCTGCCACATGCCAAACTGCGGGCGCAGATCTACACGTTTCAAAGCGGCGACAAAAACAATGCCTATGAGCAGGTCGTTTATGTCGGAGAAAAGGACCGCGTTCTGATGTTCAACTTAAGCGCAAAGACCGCCGACATATTTCAGCAGTCGCTGCCCGTCTTCCGCGGATTTGTAATATCTTACAGGGGGAGCGCAGACACGATTCCCCTTACCAGGAAACCCTGAGCGCAGAGGAGTGAAAATGAAACAGTCGGCGGAGAGGTTTATCCCCTCCGCCGATTGTTTGCAAACTACTTCGCGGCTGCGGCAGAAGCGTAGCGCTTCTTCATCTCTTCAACGGAGATTGGCGCATAATCGCTGGCGTGGCCTGCCTGTCCGAACTGAGTCATGCGCTGGGCCACTACTTTCTTCATGGCCTCGCGGGCAGGCTTCAAATAATCGCGCGGATCGAACTTCTCAGGCGATTCAATGAAGACCTTGCGAATCGCTCCGGTGATGGCCAACCGGCTGTCGGTATCGACGTTGATCTTGCGCACGCCGTTGCGAATGCCAAGTTGAATCTCCTCAACCGGAACGCCCCAGGTAGGCTTCAGCTTTCCGCCGTACTGGTTGATAACGTCCTGCAGATCCTTGGGTACGCTGGATGAGCCATGCATGACGAGATGGACGCTAGGCAGGCGCTTGTGGATTTCGATCAGAACATCCATCTTGAGCACGGAGCCGTCTGGCTTGCTGCTGAACTTGTAAGCGCCGTGGCTGGTGCCAATTGCGATGGCCAGTGCGTCCACGCCGGTTTTCGCCACGAACTCCACGGCCTGGTCGGGATCGGTCACGTGACCGCTGCCGCCCGCGCCATGTCCGTCCTCAACTCCACCGAGCACGCCGATTTCGCCTTCGACGGTCACGCCTCGTTGATGGGCAAGTTCAACAACCTGGCGGGTGACTTCCACATTCTGCTCAAACGTGGCAGCGGTCTTGCCGTCAGCTTGCAGAGAGCCATCCATCATGACCGAGGTGAATCCAAGATCAATGGCGGATTTGCAGGTCTCAACGCTGTTGCCATGGTCCAGATGCATGACCAGCGGAATCTCCGGGTAAAGCTCGGAGGCGGCCAGCATCAGGTGGAAGAGGTACTTGTCTTGCGAGTAGGCACGTGCGCCCCGTGAGGCCTGGATGATGACCGGCGACTGGGTTTCGCGCGCGGCCTCCATGATGGCTTGAATCTGCTCCATGTTGTTGACGTTGAAAGCGCCAACGCCGTAGCCGCCCTTGGCGGCCTCGTCCAGCAACTGCCGCATCGAAACCAGAGGCATAATCATTTCTCCTTAGTAACAAAGTGAGCGTTCCACCTTTGGAAAAACCGGTGGCCCAATTCAAGCACTTCTCGGCCTGATTGGGAGCAACGTAGGACTCGCCTTCTGCGTGACCGCTTTGCGGTAAGCCCAAAAACTGTGAACAGGTGAAGTTACCACGCGGGAGCGGTGCGAGCAATCAGTTTTGCAGACTAGAAGCCCAGGGGCAAACCACTCGCTCCGGCACCCACTTGCTGCCAGCCGGAAGCCGGACCGTGTCAATTCCGAATGCTAGACGATCATTGACACGAGTAGTTGAAAAAGAACGGCAGGTGCCACATCTTCGCCGCTCGCTGTTGCGCGGCGAACGTGGAAAGCAATGCTCTATAGCTGCAATGGTCTTTTTCTTGCAGTTGCCGTTGCGCTTACTCTTGCAGTGCGCAGATGCAAATCGGAGTGCGGCAAGAAACCAATTACCGTCCGAAGTACTTGGCGTTGCGCTCGGTGTATTCCTTCCACTTATCCGGCAGGTCGTCAACTGCGAAGATGGCCGAAACAGGGCAGACTGGCACGCAAGCGCCACAGTCAATGCACTCGACCGGATCGATGTAGAGCATTTCCTCGTTGCCGTGTGCTGCTTCGTCCTTCTTGGGATGAATGCAATCAACCGGACACGCATCCACACAAGCAGTGTCCTTGGTTCCAATACACGGTTCCGCGATCACGTAAGCCATAAGGTTTTGAAGATCCTCTTCTTTAGAAGTAACAGTCCAACCCGCGAACCCATGATTGTAGCAAAAGTCCGCGAACCATGCAGTCGCGGTTCAACTTACTTGCGCGCCGCGAGGAAATCGGCAATCGAAGGAAGGTCGTCGAGACCTCGTCCCGCAAATATTTCGCGAAAATTCTCGATCAGTTCTTTGTGGATGAGACCGTTGGAGGCGAGCGTCTCGCGGCTGTCGATGCGGAATGGCGTGCCGTCAAAACGCGTTACGGTTCCTCCTGCTTCCTGCACCAGCAGAACTCCGGCGGATGTGTCCCACGGATTCAGATTGAACTCCCAATAACCATCAAAACGCCCGGCGGCCACGTTTGCCAGATCGAGCGCCGCAGAACCCGCGCGGCGAATGCCATGCGAGCGCAGAGTGATCTGGTGGTAGAAGTGAATGTTCGGACTCTTGTGACGCTTGAAGCTCGGAAAGCCGGTACCCAGCATGGATTCGGCCAACGTTGTGGTGCTCGAGACATGGATAGGCCGGTCATTGAGCGTCGCGCCACTTCCCTTTTCGGCGGCAAACAACTCGTCGCGGGTGGGGTCATAAAGCACGCCCAAAACGACGTCGCCTTCGAACTCCAGCCCCAGTGAGACGCAGAAAACTGGGTACCCATGAGCAAAATTGGTGGTGCCATCGAGCGGATCGACGTACCAGCGAAAGCCGCCGCCATGGGTGTCGCGCGTACCCTCTTCCCCGACAATGTCATGATTAGGCCAAGCGGCCCGCAACCGGGAGACAATCAGTTGCTCGCTGGCGCGGTCTGCCTCGGTAACCAGATCGACGTCGCCCTTGTACTCAAATCCTATGCGCCGGTCAAAGAACGGCATAAGGAGCGTGCCGGCCTCCCGCGCAATGGCCGTTGCCTGGGGAAGAAAGCCCGACCCTGCATGTGCGGTCATCTTATTCCGTTTCCGTGCCCGAAGATTCTGGTCTCAAGGGCGCGACCGGCGTATCCGCGGCAATCTTCACCATCCGCGGGCGGCGCACGCGGGGAGCGGTGATTTCCCCCTCGGCAATGTAGAGGATCTCCGTTTTATAAATGAAAAGATTGGGCGCGCCGTCACGTGTAAGGCGCAGCATGTTGCGGTCGTAGTACTCGATCCAGCCGCGAACTACCTCGCCGCCAATCAGCTTGATGCTCACAAGCTTTTGCTTTTCGCCAAGCGCTTTGAGGTAGGCAGCTTCTTCGAAGGTCTCTTCCGGCGGTGGCGTTTTGCTTTTATTGGGTGGACGGATGGCCATGAGGTGATTCTACCGGAATTGCACGGATTCCGAGATGAAAACTTGTACGTGGATCGGCCCGATAGGATTCCATGCGCCGGGGCGTTGCAAAAGCAGCGTTGCTACTCGATCTTGCTCTTGTAATAACCGGCTCGATGGCGGACATAGAGCTCGCGCCCGGCGTGCTGGAGAGCCTCCGGAGTCAGTTCCACGGAGATCCGCCGGAATTCCCCTCCAACCCTTTTAATTGGGTAGTAGGCGAGCAGGTATTGGGTGCGCAGTTCGTTGCTAATTTGCCGGAAAGCGTCGTCAAGCTGGGCGCTGGAAGTAGCGTAGAAAAACTTGCCTCCAGTGTCGCGCGAGAGCTGGATGAGGGCATGCTCGCCCCCGGTATCTCGGCCCGCGTCCGCTTCTATTGGCACCATAATGATGGAATAGATGATGGACTCGGAGATCTGTGCGGCGCGCACCGCCTCGTGGTAATCGGTCTTGCTCGACGTGTCCCCACCGTCGGTGATCAGCACGATGACCTTGCGGCCCTGCCGCTGCTGCAGTGACTTAGAGCACAGGAAAATCGCGTCATAGAGGGCAGTGGCCGCACCTGTGCGCAGACGATTCAGAGCTGTATCCAGACGGCGCTGGTCATTACTGAATGGCATGGCTTCAGATACGTACGTCGAAAACTGGTAGAGCGATATGGCGTCCACCGGGCGGAGCATGGTGCGCGCAAATCTGCGCGCCGAGGAGACCTCAAGTGGGAGATCCTTGCGGGTACTCAGGCTGGTGTCAAGGGCCATCGCAATCGACAGCGGCAATTCGGACTCGCGCTCAAAAACCGAGACTTTCTGCTCAATGCCATCCTCAAGGATGCGGAAGTCGTCCTTCTGAAGGTTGGAGAAAGGCGCGCCGTCACCGTCCACCACGCTGGCGAAGACGCTTACCAGTTTGACGTTCACCGAAATCGTGGGCGCAGGCTCGCTCTGCGTATCCTGAGAAGTTCTGCGCTGAACGGGAATGTGAGGATAGAGCGCCGGATTCGACGGAGTCGTCGGCACGGGAACCGGGGGCGCTTCCTGCGCGAATGCGGAAGTCAGCAGTACCAATCCAAATAAGATCGCCAGGCGATTCTTCATGCGAATGCCATTATAGGGAAATACGGATGCCTTGCATTCGGAAGTTTCAGGACGCCCCATATCTGCCGCGTTTAGAATGCTGGACTACAGGCTTATATCCGGCGGAAATGGCTCACCGTCGGCCCAGGTGGCTCCGTCTTCGAAAAACTCTTTCTTCCAGACCGGAACGGTTTTCTTAAGCGAGTCAATGATCCAGCGGCAAGCGTCGAAAGCGGCGGCGCGGTGGGCGCTGACAACGACAATCAATACGCTGGTCTCGCCGATTTCAAGACGTCCAATGCGATGAGCGATGCGAAGATCGCGAATGCGAAAACGTCCCAGAGCCTCCACCGCGAGCCTCTCCATCTCGGCCAACGCCATGCCAGGATAAGCGTCGTAGTCAAGATAAAGCGTGCGCCGGTTGCGAGTGTGGTTGCGCACAATGCCATCAAAGACGCACACTGCGCCATCCTCGCCGTCCCTGATTTGGGTACGCAAAGCAGCCAGGTCAATCGTCTCGCGCTGCAAACGGGCATGGGCGGAGATGAGCGGGAGCATCGGCTCCGGAAGACCGCCGCTCACTGGCGGCAGCAGCGCCACCTCATCTCCCTCAGACAGCGGCGTGGAGGACGAAGCGAAGGCTTGATTAACGGCTATAGCTACAGACCGGCCATACGGCGCAAGCGCCGGGTATTGCTCAAGCAGAGATCGCCACAGATCGGCAACGGTGGCAGGAGAGGATAATTCAGCTACGATTTCCGGAGCGACAAGCTCACGCAGACGGCCAAAGCAGAGGACTCGAAGACGCATACGTAAAAGATAGCAGGTCTCCGCCAAACGAGGCGGGAGGAATACAGGCTGGAGACGCTAGAAAGAAGTCGGACGTGTCAAGGAACAACTTGAGGGTGCCCCGTCCTGGCCTTCTTCTGGCTAGGGCGGGGCTTTTGACTTTGCCTTACGAACCCATCCTGCAGAAACCTACTGCTGGCTCACCACAAGGTTTAGAGTCAGCGAATGAGTTACCGCGGGCGTTCCGTTCGATGTGGCGTTGACCACAAATTGGTATGATCCCGGTGAAAGGGCGCCGCGTTGGCTGCTACCCGAACTCGAACCGCAGCTCGCCAATCCCATTGCCAGAGCAAGCACAAGCAAAACTAGCGCCAGTCCGAACCTGCGGCGCTTGCCCATCAGCAGCATCCCCATCATCGAGAACGGAAGGAGCGCGAAGAAGATGGAGCGCGAACCCGGTAACGGACTGAGCCGGGCGCTCGGGCTGGCGTTGGTATTGATGGACAATGTGGTCGTCGGCGCGTTCGTGCCATTCATGGTAACGGTAGCTGGCGAGAACGAACATACCACCGGCGCAGTGCCACCCGAAATACTGGTGCAGCCAAATGTGATCGTGCCTGTGAAGTTGCTCACCGAGGCCATGGATAGAACGAATGTGGCCGTACCTCCCTGCGTGACCTGTATGCCTGTGGTGGGGTTCGAAGTCAGTGTGTAATCCGCCCCGGTGGAAGTCGTTGTTCCAGTTCCACTGAGTGCAACCGTCGCGCTCGACCCACTTGAAACTGCCGTCAATGTAGCGCTCTCAGCCCCAGCCGCGGTCGGAGAGAATTTCAGCTTGAGCGTGCAACTTCCCGACGACGCCAAGGCAAATGAAACTGCCGGACACGTCGTCGAGTCCACGACAAAGTCCGTGCTGCCGCTTATCGACAGGCTGGTAATCGTAACTGAGGCCGTGGAGTTATTGGTGAGCGTCACCGTTGTATCTCCGCTGTTTGTGCCTTGCTGCAGTGAGCCGAACGCCACGGTTGTAGGGGAGAAGGCTATCGCTCCCGTCGCAATTCCGGTCCCGGTCAGCGTAATCGACTGCGGGGAGTTGACGGCATTGTCCGTGATGACCAGCGAGGCCGTGCGGCTCCCGAGCGCCCCGGGGGTGAAGCTGACATTGATGACGCAGTTGCCGCTGGGCAGAACCGCAGTGCTGCAATTGTCCGTCTCGCTGAAGTCGCTAGCGTTGGCCCCGCTGATCGCGACCGATCCGATGACCAGATTGGCTCCTGCCGAGTTTGCGACCGTAACCTGCAGCGGGCCGCCGATGGACTTGAGAGGCTGATTGCCGAAAGCCAGCAACAAGGACGTTGGTGTAATTGTAGGAGCGCCCACCCCGGCCCCCGTCCCTGTCAGGGAAATATTGTGCGGGCTATTGGGCGCGTTATCGGTAATCGTCAAGGTACCGGTTCTCAGGCCAATCCCACTCGGAGTGAAGGTTACGCTAATTGTGCAACTGCTTCCTGACGCAAGCTGCTCTCCCGCTGCGCATGTGGAGGCACTGCTCAAGGTGAATTCGGCGCCTGTGATCACGATGGTGCTGATATCGAGAATCCCTTGGCCGTTGTTCGTCAACTTGACCGATGAAGGATTGGACGTGGTGCTTTCAATCTGACTCGAAAACGCGATGTTCGGCGCCGAGAATACGTCGTTTGGCACCGCTCCTACGCCGTTCAAGTTGATGGAATGAGATTTACTGGAAGTGTCGTCTGAAATGGTAAGCGTGCCTTGCCGCGCGCCAGCCTGCGTAGGAGTGAACACAACCCAAACGGTGCAACCGGAAACGGTAGGCGGGACCAAACTCGGAATAATCGCCGCATTGCCTCCGACGCAGTCCGCGCTATTTCCGCCAACGCCACCTAAGAACGACTGTGCGAACTCCCCGTCGCTGAAAGAAATTCCGGTGATGTGAACCGTCGAGGTGCCTTCGATGGAATAGGTAACTGCCTGAGGTGCGCTGGTTGTGTAAAGATCCTGAGCGGCAAAATTCAGGCTACCGGGCGAAGTCGTAACCGTTGGTATGCTGCCTCCCGGAATCATCGCTACAAACGCGTCACCGTTTCCGGCGTTCGTCATCTGTGGCGCTACATAATTCGGGGCGAGCATCGGAAGCAGGAGCGTAGTCAACAAATCCGTCGATGTTGTATTACCCGCCACATACATATTGCCCAGATTGGTGGGATCGACTGCAATCGCGTTGCCCTGATCGGATTGTGAGCCGCCTAAATACGATGAGAAGATCAGTGCTGAACCGTCCGGAGTCAGCTTGGCGATAAATGCGCCCTGGCTCCCGCTGAGCGGAAGATTCTCAGACGTGTTGGGATTTTGAAGCGAATTGATCAGCGGAAAATCCGTCGACTGGGTGCTGCCGGTAACGTAGGCCTGGAAGTCTCCGTCCACCGCGACGCCAAGTCCCTGGTCCTTTCCTGAGCCTCCCAGGTACCTTGCGTAATCAATACCTGAACCTTGGGAATTGATCCTGACTATGAAAGCATCCGCGAGGCCGCTTGTAGTCGATTGGGTACGCAGGCTGCCACTCATGGTTCCGGTGACGTAAGCCCGGCTCGATGCATCCACGGCAACAGCCCGCGCCGTGTCAATCTGCAATGAAGGGTCGGTCACGTTCGTCTCGAGGGTCCACTCGTATGCGCACCCCCCGGTTGTGCCGTAAACCTTAAGCACCCACGCGCCAGCGCCGGCGGAGTAGTGGCACGGCCAATAAATACTCGGAATGCTCCCTGAATCCGTACCGCCTACCAGATAAACGTCGCCAGGAGGATCAAGCGCAACACCGTAGGCTTCGCTGTAGGCATCTGCCGGAGCCACATAGGCTAGGCCGTAATTCTTCCAATTGATGCTGCCATCGATTGTGATGGCCCCCAAGGTGGTACTCCAGTTTGGAATGGGAATACTGGTAGTGGTGGTAGCCGGCGTGTAGGGGCCACTCGTTCCGGCATTCAGCGCGATTTCAACGTTTGGAGGATTTTGGGTGTCAACCACGATCGCGCCCTGGGGATAGGCGGTAAGCTGCTGCCAAGCTCCAGCCGTGGGCGAGGGCGCAACGGAGTGGCCACCATAGAACCCCGAAAAGTAATAGGTCTTGCTGCCGCTCGATGCGGGCGCGGGCGTCAAGGCTGAAGCATATGGATTGATTGTGCCATCCACCTTCGAGGCGACATCCAGCGCATTGTCGAGCTTTGTGAAGAATGCTACGTAATGCTCAATTTTGGTCTCGAATCCGCCATAGGACGGAAAATCATCGGAGCTGGTTTGGCCAACAACAATCACGTTGCCACTCTGGTCTACGGCGATGCCGTAACCTGCGTCAGCGCCGGAGCCACCCAGGTAGGCACTCCTTACGAAATTGCCGGACGCATCCAGAATCACGATGAAAGCGTCGCTATCACCGCCCTGATAGCTCTTAGTGCTTGAGACGGGAGTGGTGGCCGCAATGGTCCCGGGCAAGTCCGCAATATTGGTGGCGCCTACGATGTAGGCTTGCTTCGCCGAGTCCAGCGCAATTCCGTATCCGGCAGCGGTAGCGCCCGCTGGAGTTGATCCACCTATGATTGTGGTATAGACAACGCCCGTGCCATCAGCGCTGAATTTGGTGACGAACGCATCGCAAGCGCCTTCGAAGGTAAAGTTCGAGGGATTCGGACTGGCAATGGTGGTTAACGGAAAGCCTTTGCTGGAACAGGTCTGGCCGGTGATATATGCGCTTCCCAGACTATCCACGGCAATGCCGTTGGCCACGTCGCCCTGGCTTCCGCCAAGATAAGTGGCATAGGAGACGACGGGATCGATGATCAGCTCGGCCTTGCGGTCGTAGGCGCCGAGCCGGAGATGAACACTACCCGCAGATGCTAATTCATATTCCACAGGCACTGGTTTAGAAACGCCCGCAGCTATCTGATAAGCGAAAGGCTTGACGAAGCGAACTGGCTTGCCATTCACTTCCGCGATCAAATCGCCGGATGCATCCTTGTAGAGCTTCTCCATGCCGGAGAACGAAAGCGCTATCGCATTAGCATCGGCTTTGGGAGCTACGACGAAATCGAACTCCAGCCTCCGATGATCGCCGTAATACACAACGTCCACGCCGGGATAAATACCCTGGGCGCGAACCTTTGCGTAGTTCTTCACGCCGAGCCGCCATTTGCCGGCATCCTGGCCAACGTAATAGTTGGTCACGCCCGGCAGCGGTTCAATCGCTTCCACCGCCGCCGCGCCATTCGCATGGTCGAATGCAACGAGCATGGTCTCGCTCTTGCCTGACTTGCCGTCGCCAACCGTTACCGAAGCCTCGCGCGCACCTACCGATACTGAGTATTCGCCGCTGTGTGCCAGAAAGCGCCGGGAATCCCCTGTGGGTTCAAAACTCAGCGGAGCCTTGCCGTAAACCTCTACGGCAGCGCCCTTGGCGGCGGCGATTGGAGCCATTTGGGCAGTCAGTGAAAATCCGGTAACGAGCGTGGCAACAGTAAGTAGAACGGCCTTGATTTTCAGCTTCATATTCGACCTCTAATGCGGCAAGTCAATCAAATGGAGAGCAACCATGATGGCCGATTGCCCGCGTCCTATTATGTTGTTAGGGATGCTGATAGGTCTGTCCGTCGTAGCAATTTGCAGCCGTCGCTACGCTGATCGGCACGCTCGTAGTTGCCGTTACTCCGGAATCCGTGTAGCTGATATTCACAGTGTACGGAGAGGTTGTGTAGACATAAGCCGTCGCACCGGTAGGAATAGCCGCCACCCAGGTACATACTCCCGCGGTCGCACTGGCATGGACCACGCCCGAGTTATCGACGGTGATGGCCGGCACGCCATTGACGCTCAGCGGAGCCGTGGTGCTGTTAAGCGCAGAAGCGCCAATCTCGTATTTGCTAGCGACGGTCACTATGCCGGTCTTCGTGTTCGACCATGTGGCTGTGACAACAAGCGCGCCAGTCTGTCCTGGAGTCTCGAGGTTGTAACCGATGCTTGGCGTGGCCGTAATGGAGACCAAGTGGTAGGTTTGGCCGCAACTTGCCATAAACACCGTCATAAAAGCGAAACACAACACTACCAATGCGCGCCGCACCATCCGGATTCTCCTGAAAATGGAATGTCGCTCAATCTTCGCAACAGAAACTCCGCAATTCAAGTGAATTGTGGTTTACGACCTTGATACTCAAGTGCTTGTACCTTCGGAACGGCGAGTGCCGATAAGTACAAGATTTCGTTAGATTAGGTTCGTGGCCTTATTTGCTTCATAGATAAATATCGTGCCTCATCCACGATCAAAGGAACCATTATTCCAAAGAAAAAAAGCCAGCCCAATCGCAGGCTGGCTTTGCAAGAGAGGCTGATCGCGGAGGTTATTTCTCCGCTTCGGCCAGGACGTGTTCCCGGGTCTCGGCATCTTTGAGGGCTTCCGCGGGGCTCTGCGGCAGCGCGATGTCGAGCACATCTTCGATATTGGCGGCATAATGCACGGTCACGCCCTCCATCTGCTCCGGCAGTAAATCTTCTTCCACGTTCTGCTGGTTTTCCGCAGGGAAGATGATGTCCTTCACTCCTGCGCGCTTGGCGGCCAGAAACTTCTCCTTCACTCCGCCGATGGGAAGCACGTTGCCGCTAAGCGTAATCTCACCGGTCATCGCCATCTGCGGACGCACTTTCTTGTCCGTCAACAACGATACCAGCGCGGTTACGATCGTGACGCCAGCCGAGGGACCGTCCTTGGGAATCGCTCCGGCGGGTACGTGGATATGAAGATCGTACTTCGTGAATACATCGTCCTCGATCTTCAACTGCTCCGCGTGGGAGCGTACCCAACTGAAGGCCGCCTGCATCGATTCGCGCATCACTTCCTGAATCTGTCCCGTGATGCGGAACTCGCCCTTGCCCTTCATTTTCATCGCCTCGATGAAGAGAATATCGCCGCCGGTCGGAGTCACCGCTAACCCTACCACCACGCCGGCATGTTTCGTGCGGGCCGCAATTTCCGTATCGACCCTGACCTTGATGCCGCCCAGCATCTCCAGGACAACCTCGCGGGTGACAATCAGTTTTTCGGTTTTGCCCTCCACGATACGGCGCGCCTGCTTACGGCAGATTGTGCCGATCTGGCGCTCCAGACTTCGTACTCCGGCCTCGCGCGTGTAGTGACGAATCAGGAAGCTAACCGCATCCTCGGTAAACTCGATCTGCTCCGGCGTAAGCCCGTTCTCTTCCGTCTGGCGGCGAATCAAGTATTGATCCGTGATGTGCTGTTTGTCCTCTTCCGTGTACCCGTGCAGGTCGATAATCTCCATGCGGTCGCGCAACGGATCCGGAATCGTATCGAGTTGATTGGCCGTGGTGATGAAAAGCACCTTTGACAGATCGAACGTTACGTCCAGATAGTTGTCGCGGAAGCTGAAGTTCTGCTCCGGATCGAGCGCTTCCAGTAACGCCGCCGTCGGATCGCCTCGATAGTCCCGTCCAACCTTGTCGATTTCATCGAGCATAAAGACTGGGTCATTCACTTCCGCGCGGCGGATGCCTTGGATAATCTGCCCAGGCATGGCTCCGATATAGGTGCGGCGATGACCACGAATCTCCGCCTCGTCATGGATGCCGCCTAGCGACATGCGGACGAACTTGCGCCCCAGCGAGCGGGCAATAGACTTACCCAGTGACGTCTTGCCTACGCCTGGAGGCCCAAAGAAGCAGAGGATCGGCCCCTTCATCTTGGGATTCAGCCGGCGCACGGAGAGGTAATCGAGGATACGGTCCTTGACCTTCTGCAGATCATAGTGATCTTCGTCGAGGATCGCCTTCGCTTTGGCGATGTCCACCTCCGAGCCGCTGGACTTTATCCACGGCAGCACCACCAGCCACTCCAGATAGTTGCGCGTAACCGAGTAATCGGCGGCCATGGGAGACATCCGCGAGAGGCGGTTCAGCTCCTTCATTGCCTCCTTCTTCACGTCTTCGGGCATTCCGCTCTGATCGATCTTTTCCTTGAACTCCTCGACGTCCCGGGTCGTGTCGTCTTGTTCGCCGAGTTCCTTCTGGATGGCCTTGAGCTGCTCGCGCAGGTAGTATTCGCGCTGCGTCTGTTGCACGCGGTCCTGCACTTCGCTCTGGATCTTGTTCCGCAGTTGCTGAACTTCCAGCTCCTTGGCCAGGTGCTGGTTGATCTTGTCGAGCCGCGAACGCACGTCGTAGGTCTCAAGTACATCCTGTTTGTCGCGCGTCGAGAGCGAAGGCAGCGAGCTAGCCACAAAGTCCACCAACCGGCCCGGTTCCTCAATGTTCACGGCAACCGTGGAAAGCTCGTCGGAAAGCGTCGGCGAGCCCGCTACGATCTGTTGAAACAGGTTCAGAATATTGCGCTGCAACGCCTCAATCTCGGCGTTCAGTTCGGGCACCACTTCGTCAACGGTTTCCACCGATGCCTTCATGTAAGGAGCAAGCTGGGTGTACTCCACCACGCGGACGCGCTCCAGTCCCTCGGCGAAGACAAACAAGCTCTGGTTGGGCATCTTCACCACTTTATGCACCGTGGCCAGAGTCCCGATCGGATAAAGGTCGACCGGTTGCGGGGAATCAACCCGCGCCTCGCGCTGGGCGATCACCACAATCGTCTTATCTTCGCCTAGCGAATTAATCAGTTGTACCGAGCTCTCGCGCCCAACGGTCAGGGGAAGTACGGCGTGGGGAAACAACACCGTGTCGCGAACTGGCAGAACCGGGAGGTCGCGCACAGCGCGGAGATCTCTTACGAGAGGAATGCTTTCAAGATTGCGCGTTTCGTTCGCCATTGAATAAACTCCTTGAGTCAATCGTACTCAACTTTGATGACTCTTTCATGCGAAAAGATTCGAACTCCGACAAACCCATGATAAATCAAGAGTTATTCTCGCCCGGTCAGATTTGATTCGAAGATCAGGCCGGAAATACCACAGGGACCGCCGGATTCTTAGTCCCCCAAGCCAGTTCCACCCCAGCAGGCCAACAGAAATCAGAACGGTCGCCGCCACCCAAAAAACATCAAACGGGCGGATTGTAACCCTTGGCCAAGCGATGAAGCAAGATGCTTCCATACGCAAAGCAAAATGCATGGTGTCAGGAACCATGGCCGTCCAAGGCAACACTGTTGCAGCAGTCAAGTGGATTCCGTGATTCGTCTGCCATTGCAAGGAGAGGGGGCATCGGAATACATCTGCAATGAACCCATCTGAAGTATTTCAGGTGCGATTGGCAGCTTCCGCCTTGCGCATCTTCTCGGCACGGCGAATTTCGCGACGATGCCCTGCATCCTCAAAGCGGCGAATTTCCTCCGGCGTTTCCGGAAGCACCGGCGCAACCGGAATCGTGTGACCATCTCTATCAATCGCAACGTATGTGAGGTAGGCGGAGCTGATGTGGCGACGCTCACCCGTGAAGTAGCTCTCCACCCAGACCTTGATTCCAACTTCCATCGAGGTGTTATAAACGCGGTTCACTGACGACTTGAAAACTACGAGATCCCCAATTCGCGCCGGAGTCAGGAAATCCAGATGGTCAGTGGAGGCGGTCACAACAAAGCCGCGTGAGTGACGATACGCGGCCAGCGCGCCAGCAACATCAATCCAGTGCATAAGTCTTCCGCCCAGCAATGCCTGCAACGGATTCGTGTCATTGGGCAACACCAGTTCCACCATCTCGGAGATCGAGTCGGCGACAGGACGCGGGTTCAGTTTTTCAAACGGCTCCATATTCCTCTTTTTGGTCAGCCGGTGCGTAGCGGAGCACGCACGTGGCACTTGGTTGATTGACTACACAAAAGTTCAATCCGTCACAATTTTAATCCGTCAATTTAGTGCGCCGCCTTGGGCACCAAACCATGCTGCCTGATCCACCCGCGCACTGCCGCCTCCGCAAGATGCAGGAGCCTGTCGTCGGGTGGCTCCATCCAGCTCATTGAAGATGAGTCATAGCGCAGTTCCCCGGCCAATGCAGGCGCATGTCCAACCTCGCAGGCAAATCGAATCCGCAGAGTAGTGGAGCCCGCGCTCTTAACCTGAAACCGCACGGCGTCGAATTCGCGTTGCGAGGGTAAATGCTTGCAGACTGCATAGCCAAGGTTGCATTGCGAACGCAACGTTTCGTCATCGCAAGGCGCATCCGTAGCGCAAGCGCCGCAACGTCCTGCAAAGCCATCCCCGAGCGGAAGCCGTTCGCGATGCGGCCAGAGCTCGCGCTCGTGTGGCCCTGCTGGAATGAAATAAGGACAAGCCACCGGCTACGCTCCTCGAAGAACTTATTCTATGCTTTACATTCGCCGCGCGAACCCGAAGTCCAGGGAACCTTGAAATTTTGAACTCGGCCTGTGTTATGTTTTGCCTATGTCCGTTGAGCGAATGGCACAACTAAAATCGATCCTCGATCAGGAGCCCAAGAACACCTTTGCCCACTACGCCTTGGGCATGGAATATTCTTCCGCCGGCGATACCGACGCGGCGCTGGGCCAGTTTCGCGCGTTGTTGGAGTTGGACGCGAACTATGCCAACGCTTTCTTCATGGGAGCGCAGGCCCTCCAGCGCGCGGAGCGAATTGAGGAAGCCGCACAGTGGCTGCGCGACGGCATCGAATGTGCAAAACGGGTTGGGAATCGGCACGCCGAGAGCGAAATGCAGGCGCTGCTGGATGAATTGGAGTCTTAGTTTGTCTTCGTTCGATCAATCCTGCGCAGCATTTTGACCATGCCCCAGTTGATGAGGCCCGGCAGCAGGCGATAGACGCAGACTAGGAGATTGCCGCTCCATGGCACCACTACCTCGCGGCGGTTGCCGCGGTAGGCCTTCCAAACCGCGTCGGCAACTTGCGCGGCAGTCACTCCGCGTTTGCGTCCGCCCCCGAAGCGCATGCTGTCCGCTCCCCACACCGCACGCGCACTGAAATCGGTTCGCACCGGCCCAGGACAAATCGTATTGACGTGAACTCCATAGGGAGCAAGTTCCAGACGCGCCGAACGCGAGATGCAATTGAGCGCGTGCTTGGTCGCCCCATAAGCTGCCATGTACGGCACGCTTACGATTCCAGCCAGACTCGATATGTTGACGATCGCACCGGATCTCTGCTGCTTGAGCACTGGCGACACAACCTGCATGCATTCAATGGCGCCAAAAAGGTTGGTGTCAAACATGCTACGACAGGCATCCATGTCCATGCGTTCCACCGAATCCATCAGCCCGTAGCCGGCGTTGTTCACCCAGACGTCGACGCGTCCAAAGCGCGCTAGCGCCGCAGCCAGCAAGGCCTCAACCTGCGCGCGCACCGTAACGTCGCAGACCACGGCAAGGGTGCGCTCCGGTATTCCGGTGCGCTGCCGCGCGGCTTCTATGCGAACTGCATCCCGCGAGGCGAGTACCACCGACGCGCCTTCGCGCAGAAAGCGTTCGACAATGGCTTCTCCAATGCCCATCGAAGCGCCGGTCACAATCACAACTTTTCCTGGAATGCTCATGCACGAATCTTTTATTCACGACGGACAAAAGTCAAGCCGCACGATGTACCGGATAAAAGCGCGCAACGTTTCGCTGGTAATCCGCGTCCAATGGGCATCCCTTGACATCGCCGCGACGATGGCTCGCAAAACCAGAGCGGCCCTGCCAGAGGTATCTGGAGGCACCATGTCAATTCCCCGTACCTTGGCCGAACTTCGAACCGGCAAATTCAGCGAGCGGCGAATGTTGCGCCGCGGCGTGAAAGACGAATTACGGGAAAACCTGCTCGTGCGTCTAAAGGGAACGGAACCGATTTTCGCCGGAATCGTCGGCTATGACGACACGGTGATTCCGCAATTGGTTAACGCTGTGCTCTCGCGCCATAATTTTATTTTGCTCGGGCTCCGGGGGCAGGCGAAGAGCCGAATCTTACGCGCGCTCACCAGCCTGCTCGATGAACAAGCGCCGTATATTGCGGGTTGCGAAATTCGCGACAATCCTTATGCCCCAATCTGCCGGCGCTGCAAAGACTTGCTCGCAACCGAAGGTGATCGCACTCCCATTGCATGGATGCAGCGCGACGAACGCTACGTGGAAAAACTCGCCACGCCCGACGTGACCATCGCGGACTTGATCGGCGACATCGATCCCATCAAGGCGGCGCGCGGAGGCCACGAACTCGGGAGCGAGTTGGTGATTCATTACGGACTGTTGCCGCGCGCCAACCGGGGCATCTTCGCCGTGAACGAATTGCCTGATCTTGCAGGAAAGATTCAGGTCGGACTCTTCAACATCATGCAGGAGGGCGACGTGCAGATCAAAGGCTTCCCCGCACGCCTACCCCTCGACGTGGCCCTGGTATTCAGCGCCAACCCTGAGGACTACACCGCACGAGGCAAGATCGTAACTCCGCTGAAGGATCGCATCGGAAGCGAGATCCGCACCCATTATCCGGCAACGGTAGAGGAGGCCATGGCCATCACCGAGCAAGAAGCGTGGTGCAAGCGCGAAGGCCCCGAGTTGATTGTGCCCGCATACGTCCGCGAAACGGCGGAACAGATCGCATTCATCGCGCGCGGCGACAAGCGGGTGGACAAACGCAGCGGAGTCAGCCAGCGTCTGCCGATCAGCGTTCTGGAAAACGTAATCTCAAATGCCGAGCGTCGCGCCGTGCTCGAAGGTTCCAATCTGGCGGTGCCGCGCATGTCTGATATCTATGCCGCCATGCCCTCCATCACCGGTAAGTTGGAACTGGAATATGAAGGCGAAATGAAGGGCGCCGACACCATGGCTAGAGAAGTCATCCTCGCCGCGATTGCAAAGACCTCTGACCGCTACATTGGACCGAATGACTTAAAGCAGGTTGTGCAGTGGTTTGAATTGGGCGGACAAGTAACGCTGACCGATAGCACCACCACTCGTGACGGCCTCAAGAACATGGAAAAGATACAGGGTCTGCTGGAAAAAACCAAAATGGTGGGAGTCGGAGAAGGCGAGCCCCCGGAAGCCATCGTCTCCGCCGCTGAGTTCATCCTTGAGGGGTTGCACGCACACAAGCGCATTGGCAGAACGGAGGACCGCGTCTTTACCTCTGGCGAAAAGCAGCCAAAGCGCCCTGAGCGCGATGACACGCGCGAGGGCTTCGAATCCGAGTGGGAACAGCGCAGAAAAAATCGTCGGCCATTCAACTAGCCCCAGTCAGGAGTACCGCGATGAAGCGCGTCAAATACAGCAAGTACATTCCGAACCTAGCCGAGGAGGTAAGCCTGGATGACCTGATGGAAGCGCTCTCTGACTTTCTTCTTGAGAGCGGATTTGAAGACGAACTCGGGCGTCCATACCAATCCGGAGCAGGCGAAGATGCGTTGGATGCGTTGCGCGAGGCAATTCGCGAAGCGCTCTTGAACTCCGATCTCTTCGATGAAGATATGCGCCGGCAGATGAGTGAACTACAGGGCCAAGTACGGATGGAGGAACTGATCGATGAAGTTATTGGACGCATGCAAGAGGAGGGCTTTGTAACTATCTCTCCCCCGCACGAACCTACCCGAATGTCCACAACGGGAGGAAGCGTGGGACAGGACCAGTCGCGCCAGAAGCCCACGAAGTTCGAGGTCACGGATAAAGGGCTGGATTTCCTTGGCTATCGGACTTTGCGCGAACTTCTCGGTTCGCTTGGGCACTCAAGCTTTGGACGCCACGATACGCGCGACACTGCGACTGGTATTGAGACTAGCGGTTCCAGCAAGTTATATGAATTCGGCGACACCATGAATCTCGATATCAATGCGACTCTCTCATCCGCTATCCGCCGCGAAGGACTTACCCTGCCCTTGAAGATGGAATACGGCGACCTGCATGTGCATCAGTGCGAGTATCAGTCTTCGTGCGCCACAGTCCTTATGCTGGATTGCTCGCACTCCATGATTCTTTATGGCGAGGATCGTTTCACCCCTGCCAAGAAAGTCGCTATGGCGCTGTCACAGTTGATTCGTACCCAGTATCCCGGAGATACGCTTTCCCTCGTGCTCTTTCATGACTCCGCCGAAGAACTGCCGCTATCGCAGTTGGCCCGGGCTCGCGTCGGCCCCTATTACACCAACACACGCGAAGGACTGCGCCTGGCGCAGAGGATTCTGCAGCGCCAACGTAAGGACATGAAGCAGATCATCATGATTACCGACGGTAAGCCCTCGGCTGTTACTCTGCCGGATGGGAGAATTTACAAGAACGCCTTTGGGCTGGACCCGCTCGTAGTAAGTCAGACCCTTGAGGAAGTTGCAAAGTGCAAGCGCGCCGGAGTGTTGATCAACACCTTCATGCTTGCCTCCGATCGCGGACTGGTGCAGTTCGTACAAAAAGTAACTGAGATGTGCCGTGGCAAGGCTTACTTCACCACGCCTTACACCTTGGGACAGTATCTGCTTATGGATTACATGAGCCGGAAAACCAAGACCGTGCACTGAATTCAGCGCAGTTCTATGGAGTCATCCTGAGAGGCCGGGTGCAAGGTTCCCCAGGTTCGCGCCGGTGTCTTTCCGGCGATAACCTGGGAAGCAGGGCCCTCCAACTCTGCAGCTTCTGTAGCTGCTTTTGTTCTTGTTCTTCCGGGGCGATCTACTTCTGTTCTTCCGCACGCACTGCGGCTTCCGCCGCTTGGAATCCAACCTTTGAATGGGCGCCATCGCAGAACGGCTTGTTCGTGCTGGCTCCGCAGCGGCATAAGGCATAGGTCGCCTTACCCGTGATTAGGGCAGCAGCTGCCTTACCCGTCAAATCGTACGGAGTTCCATTCGCGTCCACCAACTCGATAAGTCCTTCTGGATCTTCTACGCGATAGGGACCGTTGGCACGAACGGTTATCTTTACTTTCGACATTCTTCCTCCAAACAAGATCGGCATCTATTCTCGCATATACTTCAGTTCCCAATCGCCACGTTGACTGGAAGTTCGTCTCCAGAGATATTGGCGACATTGCAGAAGCTACGCGTCTTAGCGGCCTGCCTCGGAGTTAGCGAGCGAAGCGCGCTCGCTGCGTTGCGCATTCTCCACTTCGCACTCAAACTCGATTGCGCGTTGCCGGCTGGTATGTGACGCGAGTACCCGGTCTTGCGCGGCACGCCCAATTGAGCGTAACTGCTGCTCGTCAAAATCGCGCAGGTAGCGAATGATTTCTTCCACGCTCGAGGACAAGAGAATCTCGCGTCCGGGCTCGAAGAACGAATCCAGACCGGGCCATTGGTCACTCACGATGGCAGCTCCGCAGGCAGCGGCCTCAAACAAACGGACCGACGGTGAATACCCTGCCGAAACCATATCCCGGCGAGTCAGATTCAGCGTCAGTCGCGACGACGAGTAGAGGTGCGGATGCCAGTGCGGATTCAAGTGAACAATATGGCGCACATTATCGGGCCAGCGGATTTCGCGCGGATACTGCGGACCAGCCACAATGAATCTCTCTTCAGGCAGCGCGCTGGCGGCGCAAAATAGAAGGTTTTCTAGCTTCTGTTGACGGTCGGTGGCGTACGTTCCCATGTAGCTCATTGCACAAGCAAATTGCCGATCCGGCGGATAGGTGCGATACCACTCGGGATCGAAGCTGCAATACAGTGGCGCGGCACGGCGAACGCCAAAGCGGCTTTCCAATTCGCCGAGCGTCGGACCACCGGTGAAGCTGAAGTACACATCCAGAGCCGGAAGCTGATCGGCGCGTACGTACTTGCTAGCGCCGCGTTCCCGCAGAGCCGCAAGCGTCACGGGAGTATCGATATCGTAGAACGTGCGCACTGCGACCTTTGACTGGAGCATCTCATCCACGGCTGCAATACCGTCGGGAAAATAGGAGCCAACCATCGCAACGTCTGCAGATGCAAGTTCACGACGCACCAGGGGAAGCGCATCCGTCCAGCGGTTGTAAAGTTTGAGTTCGCAAAACTCCGGTTCCGGCAGGTCGCGATTGGATGCGTACCACTCTACATCCTTCTCAAAAAAAACAACGCGATAGCCCCGCGCGTCAAGCGCGCGAATCAAGGCTCGAAACGTGGTCGCGTGACCGTTTCCCCATGAAGACGTGATGGACAGGCCAAAGATAACGATCTTCAATTCAATCCCTGCCTTTCAGCACTCAGGCGTGCCTCTCGGTTGTCGCCGCCACAACCGGGTCCAACGCGCTAGGATGGCGGTCGGCGCGCGCTGCGTACAAAATCTTCTCCACCTCATCGGCACGCTGCGCATACGTGTGCTCGCTCAGTGCGCGCATCAGCATTGCATCGCCAATCGAGCGCGCCTCTGCATCTGACGTGCTACGCAGAAACGCAACAATCTCCTCGGCACTTTCCGCCACCAGAATTTCCCGCTCAGGTTCAAAAAACATTTCGATGCCACGCCACTTGTCCGTAATCAGGCATGTTCCCGCGCCTGCCGCTTCAAATACGCGCGTGGGAGGAGAGAAACCTACGTCGGCCATCGAGTCGCGATTGATATTGAGCGCCATCCTCGCCGAAGCGTTGATGCGATTGTGCAATCCGGTGCCGACGTGGCCGATCCAGCGCACGTTGGCCGGTAGCTTTTTGCCGCCCCAGCCTTCGCCGCCAAGAATGAAGCTCTTCTCGGGCGCCAGTTCGGCGGCGCGTAGAAAGAATTGTTCCACTCGGTGCTCGCGATCAGGCAAGCGATTGCCGACGAAGACCAGGTCGCAGGCCAGCGTCGGATCGGCTGGCTCCCGGTGATGAGTGTCCGGGTCGAGGGCGTTGTAGATGGGATGACAGTTCCGCGCTCCCAGCTTGCGATAGCGCTGAACCACCTCGGAGCCGCCGCCATAGGTGAACACAAAATCGTAAAACGTCACGCAACTGCGGAAGGGATCAAACAGGTCGCCTTCCACGCGTTGCAGTGTCGCCGGCGCATCCACATCCCAGAATGCGACCTGGGTGCGGGACGAGTGGCAATCTAGAACGCGACGTTCCAGCAGTGCGTCGTCACTCCCCACCCCGCTGTGTTTGATCACGAGGTCAGACGTACGCGCAAGCCCTATCAACTCGTCAATGTCGCGCGGAGTCTGATAAATAATCACCTTTGCGTACTCGACCTCACTCAGATCCCGATTCTGCTGGCGGTTGAATATGTCGGGCTCCGCAAAAGTAATGTCGTGACCCAGTGCTGCCAGGCTTTTGTAGATTCCCCGATAGTACGTCGCAGCCCCATTCCAGTAGCTCGACGTAATGCTCGACCCAAATACAAAAATTCTCATCGCGCAATTTCCCCGCATATTTCCATCAGCTGCTCGGCCCGATGCCTGCAGGTATGATGCTGACGAATCGTCTCTAGTCCGCTGGATGCAATCTGCTGACGGGTGGCGTCGCTCGCTAACAATTCACCGAGCAATACGCGCATTTCATCGCCATTACGGGCCAGCACAAAGTCCTGTCCAGTACGGAATAGCCCTTCCGTATCTGTCCACGGCGCGCATACCAATGGGATGCCGCAGGCCAGCACCTCGAAAACGCGAATTGTGGGCACTCCGCTCAGTCCGTTGGCATACTGTCGTCGCGGTACGTGCAGCGCCAATCGACTCTGCGCGTATGTCTCCGGTGTTCCCAGGTTTGCAAGGTAACCGCGATACTCGATGCCCGAGGCCAGCAGCGTATTCCTTACCTCTTCCGGATATCTCACCCCATGCACCAGAACTCTTCTATGCCCGGCAATCATCGCCGCAGCCGGCATCACCAGAAATTCCATCAGTTCCTGCGTGCGTTCCTCATCGCCCCAGTTCCCGATCCACACCACATCGTTTTGCTTTGGACGATCCATGGGGCGAAAAACGCTGATGTCGGCCGCCTCATGAAAAGTCCATGCCCGCGCAACGCCGAATCCATTCATGTAGATTTTTCGAATTGCTTCGCCGAAGGCAAGCACGCCATCGAAGAGATCAAGACGGAAGCGCAGAATCTCGCTTGCATTGCTGTACGCGCGATGATGTGTGTCATGAAACAGGGCGCGAAAACCAAGACGCTTCTTGCGCGCAAGGATCTCGTTTACTACCTCAGGCTCATTCCATTCGTGAACCACAACAAGGTCCGCTTCAGCGAGTTCTCGTTCCAGAAACGCTGGGAGGCTCTCGTCAAGCCGGTAAAATCGGATGTCGAGTTCGGGATAGGTTCTATGGAATTCTTGTATGGAAAAGGCCCCGGCCTCACCCTCTTGAATAAGATTTTTCAGCGACCAGGCACCGGTCTGCTCGTAGCAGCGAACCTCGTGCCCCATGGCCACCAGCTCGCGCGCCAGACCACGCAAGAAATGCGCGTTGCCATGGTTCCAATCGCTGACCCACGAATGCGCAAAGATGCGGATGCTCAGTGCGGAATTCATGCGGCTTCGACTCGGCGCTCCAGTAGAGCGGTGTAAACCTGCACGTACTCATCAACCATGCGATCCGCCGTGTAATTCAGCACAGCGTGCTCATACGCACGGTCAGCGTAAGTCATGCAAAGGTCCCGGTCGCCGTGTAGAAGCCTAAGCGCCTCTTCTAATGCGCCTGCATCATCGCTGCGAAAATACACGGCCGCATCGCCCCAGATTTCGCGCAAGCTCGGGATATCGCTCGCCAATATGGCACAGCGTGAGAGCGCGGCTTCGAGTGGCGCAAGGCCGAAGGGCTCGTATTTCGAAGTAGTAATGTAGATTGCAGCACGGCTCAGAAGCTCTCGCATCTCGTCTTCAGAGAGTTGCCCTTTGAACCGAATGCCGGGAGTCGCTCCAATTCTTCCCGCGTCGTTTTCGTCTGCGGAGTGGCTTGCAGTCGCGGCACCGGCAAGAAATATCGGCAGCGGCGGGGCAGAAAGTTGCATAAGTAATTGCGAACCTTTGCCCTCGTCCCACAAGCGCCCGGCGCTGGCCGCGTAACTCTGCTTACTTAGCGACGGGTTGAACAGGGCAGGCGTTCGTCCGTTATAGATCACACGGCAGCGCGGCAGCGCATCGTAGCAACTCTCAATGCAACCGAGCATCCAGTGCGATGGCGCAACCACCATGCTAGCTCCCGCCAGTCCGCTTTCCACTGTCTCCCGATAGTGTTGGGCCCACGAGTCCTGCGGTTGCGTGCCGCGAACCGCTTGGCTCCAACTCATCACATCGCTGTGCGCCACCACGACCTTCGGCAGCGCAGTGTCGAGCGAACCATAGCAATACTGGCTCAAGTGCAACAGGTCGGGTTTGGATTCGTTGATGACATTGCGCAGGTAACGCATCGAATCGCGAACCTCTTCGCCTGCATCCTGCATCCACTCCAATCCGTAGCCAGTAGGAAAATAAGTCACCCCGGGAAGTCCGTCCAGCCACGCACGCCGACCACGCGAGGGAATGCCTCCGAAGCTGACCAGCGTGACGCGGACGCCGCGCGACGCCAGCCCCGTAACCAGTTCCCGCGTGTATGTCCATACGCCGCCAACCGTATCCGCCGTGACCAGAATGTGCATTCCACTCCATTCAACTTCTCGGCGACAGTTCTCGCCTCTCGCTTGCCGGGCTAAAACTTGGCGCGAGCAAAGTGCGCATGCTACGCATTTTGCTCTGCGCCCCCGTCCTCCTGGCAGGTTCTCCAAGGGACGGCAAACTCTTCAGGCGGTCAAGCCGAACTCCACTAAACGGCTCGACGCTTCCTCCGCGCGATCCACCGCGTGTTGCGAGCGCAGCCACTGTACCAACTCTCCCACGGCGCTCTGCAACCGGTGGCGCGGACTGTAGCCCAGCAGCCTCTGAGCCAGTGAGATGTCGGCAAAACAATGCCGGATATCTCCTGCGCGATACTTGCCCGTAACTTCTGCAGGCGCATCCACACCGAGCGTCTCCGCCAGAGTCTCGGCGACATTTCGAATCGTGACCGCCTGGCCAGATCCGATATTGAGCGCCAGTCCATCGGCGTTGTTGTGCCGCATAGCCAGCAGATTTGCGCGCACTACATCGTGTACGCTGACAAAATCCCGCAATTGCTCTCCGTCCTCAAAAATCATCGGGGCGCTGCCATTCAACAAACGCGATGCAAAGATCGCGGCGACTCCCGTATAGGGATTTGAAAGCGCCTGACGGGTGCCGTAAATGTTGAAGTAACGCAACGCAACCACGGGCACGCCATAAGTGCGTCCAAAGAGCAGCCCCATCTCCTCCTGGTCTCTCTTACCCAGCGCATAAATTGAGCTGCATTGCAGGGGCTTGCTCTCGGAGGTCGCGACCGGCTTCAGCCGGCTCCCGCATTCCTGGCACCCAACCTCCCACTGCTTCGCCTTGAGCTGCGCTGCCGGACGCGGCGAAGGCGCAACTTTTCCGTGCTGCTCGCACTGGTACTGTCCCTCGCCGTAAATTGACATCGACGACGCGACAATCAATTTCTCGATCCTGCCGACTCGGTCCAGCAGGGCTTGTAGCAGATTCGCCGTTCCCTGGGTATTGACCTCCATGTAGCGCGCGATTTCATACATCGACTGGCCAACGCCAACGGTTGCGGCAAAGTGATAGACAACGTCTATATCGGAGACAGCCTTTCGTATCGCCTCGATGTCCCTCACGTCGCCACGCACGAATTCGACCTCGCTCACAAACTCTCTTGAAAGGTATGCAGGCGGAATGCCGCCGTGAACCTGGTCGCTCAAGTCGTCAAACACTCGAACCGAGTGGCCCTCGCGCAGCAGCGCATCCACCGTATGCGAGCCTACGAAACCGGCGCCGCCCGTCACCAGAATTTTTCGCCTCATGCTTCCTTTGCTCCCATAGCAATCTCACGCTCCACCGGAGCACTCACACCTGAAGTGCGCCCGCGCGGCACGTAGCGCTGTACGCACCAACGCGCAAACTCCGCGAACTCAGCAGGATCTCTCGCCGGACTGGCGTAATGAGGAGCGACGCCCAAATGCTCCGGCGTATAACACAGCGTGATCGTCGTATCGAACTCGTCCAGGGCCGCCATCTGGCGATCGAACCAAGCCTCTGAGTTAGGCCGAAACCAGTCAGCCCAACTGATGCCGGTTCGCACCGCACGCACCCCCAGTTCGCGCAACCGCTCCACGCCGAGTTCTAACCGGTGATCCTCGAAGTGGAACCACTGGCAGACGCCGAGGCCAGCCGGAAAACTTGCCGCCGCAAGCTTCGGTGAGCCGTCCTCGCGGAACAGTCCCATGTAGTAGTGACGGTAATACGCGCTGCCTTCGGCTTCCTTATGCCGGGTGGTCGCGGTCCAGGTGGCGGGAAGGTCGAAGAGGCTGTACCAGTGAACCCGCTCCGCCCTGGGCAGCAACAGCTCCGCCGTTCTCTCCAGACCGAAGAGTTGTACCTCTTCCGCGCCAAACGACGAGGCCCCGGCCTCGCTTACCCAGATCGCCTTGCCGCCTGCAACCGCGCGAATCTCTTCCAGCTTCTTTGGCCATTCGCAAATGTTCCAGTGATTCCAATCCAGCGGAAAACCGTGTACGGCGATAATGTCCACCGACTCCAGCACTCCGTAGCCGGCCAGCAATTCGATGAACCTCGGGTCGATCGGCGAGATGCCGCCAAGCACGATCTTAATGTCCGGATTCACCTCCCGAATTGCCTTCGATCCGGCATGAACCAGCGCTGCAAACTGCTTCCATTCAGGGTCAATGGTGAAGTCCCAATGGGAGAGATTGTTCGGCTCATTCCACAACATGACGGCTTCAACCATCAGGCCCCGCACCTCGTAACACGCCGCGCTTTCCGCACGCATGAAAATGATCTATAACGTTCCATCCAACTCCAAATGATGCACAAACCGCCCCTCGCGCGACCGCGCATCGGGCTTACAAATCCAAGTTTCGTTCTCGGGGTGCGACTCAATTTCCAGGCCGGACGAACGCAACATTGCCTCGGCGCAGGCCCGGTTCGGGATCCACCAGTTCGTCTGGTCGCCTGAATAGCTTTGCTCCACGAAGTACATTTGGGGCCAGTTCGGATCGGCGAACATTTCCTTGCGCCAGAAGTCGTAATCGCTCTCCCAGGTCTTTACCTCTTCCGAGCCCCGAATCATCGTCTGAAATATCAGCTTGCCGCCAACCTTGGTAACCACCTTGTCCAGCGCATAGAGAGGATAACGGAGGTGATACAGCACTCCCATGAAGATGACAAAGTCGAACTGTCCGGCAATCTGCTCCACGTCGTACACGCTTCGCTTCTCCAGCTCAATTTCCAAGCCAAGGGTGCGCGAGGCAAGACGCGCCTGGTCAAGATAGCGGTCGCAAATATCTATGCCGAGCACCCGTTTGGCGCCACGCTGTTTCATCTGCAGCGAGTAGAAGCCGCCATTGCAGCCGATGTCCAGGACAGTGGCTCCGCTTAGATCCTGCGGTATGAATTCGGCGATATGCCGCCACTTTATGTTTGGGAAGTCGCCCAGAAAGTGATTGGGCGCGGTCTGGATTCCATGCAGATCGATATTATGGAACCACTCTCCAAGTTCGGAAATTTGCTGGGCGAGCGCATCGGGTGAGTAAGCCGTGTACTCGGATGGAAAACTCTGCAAAGGTGACATCAGACCTGTCCGGCAGCGATGGCAAACAATCACTCGCGGCCCTTTGACCGTTAGAGGCCACGGCATCTACTCGGGATGCCTCTAGAGCCATCAAAGATCTAGTCGCGAGGCTCCCGTGCGCGGCAGCTACACCGCGCGTTTCCCGGTCAACATACTTACCGCTGCAATGATCACGGCAATTACCAGCAGCAAGTGGATCAGGGAGCCTGCAATGTGAAAACCCCACCCCAGCAGCCAAAGCACCAGCAAAATGGTAAAGATCGTCCAAAGCACAATATTCCCTCCCCTGGCTTGAGCAACGCCATCCGACCCAGGCGTCGTCGGCAAGAAAAGCCTGGTGTACCCAGCATTTCTCTTCGTCCACAATTGAGAGCCGGGTTCATCGCGGATGCAACGATTGCGATTCTGCCCCCGTTGCCTGAGTCCCCCAGTAAGGATGCAGCAGCACTGGTGGAGTTGGCCGGACTAAAGCATTTTCAGAGTAGATGTTTCCCGAGGGCCCCATATTTGCCGTAGTTAGCAAATGTGGGTTCGCGGGTGTGGCGGATACACCAATCCTGCAACCGGACTAGAAACTGTTTCATAACCGACTTGGAGCGCTGCGACGTGCTCCCTAAAGGGCTAAAACCCGCAGTTTTGCTATTCCGCAGCGGCCCACCTCAATCCGTGCCCTTTCAAAACCGGGTTATGAAACAGCCTCTAGAAGAACACCGCGCACCAAGTCGAGGCCGCGCGTCTGGGTCCAGAGCTCCGTATGGAAGTTACGCGTGCCGCTGGGAATTCCGCAAGCGGAGCCGGACCCAGCCAGTGGTGCGGCACCGGCCGGTCCCCTTTTGAGAGAAGCTAGTTCACGCTTTCCAGTCGCGAACGGATATTGCTGGCAAGCTGGCACACCGAGGTCAGCTTCTCGATTGCGTCCGGATGCATCTCCGGGGAACGCATCGCCAGTTCCGTAGAGAGCAGAATCCCGGTCACCGCATCGCGAATCTCGCTGCGCAGTTGAGACTCGGCAGCCCGAACGGCGATCATCCGCGATTCGCGATTGCGGCGCATGGCCAAGCGAAGCTCCCGCACGACGCGATCGACATTGCTGATGGCCAGGTTCACATACACAGGAACTGCCATGCCGAGATGATTCAGCAAAGCATCCAAGGCATCGCCGTCGGCTTCCACCATCGGATCGTCCATGATGACCGCCGAATACTCGTTACCGCGCAACATGGACGCCGCTTTACGGACCGTTTCGCAGGCATCAACCGACTCCCCAACCGCTTGTTCCAGGGCATTGCCGCATTCGATGCGGCGCTGGCTCGACGTCACTAATAAAATCATGATTTCCTCTCTGTGGCCCAAACAAAGCATGGGCGCGGGACTTCCGTCCGCATACGTCTCATTGCAGGGTGACCGCTCGTTTACTGGAGAGCGCCGTATTCCTTGAGTTTGCGATAAAGGGTGGTTTTGCCGATGCCAAGCAGCCGCGCCGCTTCCAGCTTGTCGCCGTGAAGCAGATCGATAGCGCCAAGAATGGCCAGCTTCTCCAACTCGGCAATCGGCATGATGCTGCGCAGCGGTACCGTACCTTCGATGCTGGGCGCGGACTGTTCCCGCCAGTTCTGAATCGTGGTGGGAAGATCGGCAACGTGAATCGTAGGACCGCTGGTCAGAGCGCAGGCGCGCTCAATGCAGTTTTCCAACTCGCGGATATTGCCCGGCCAGTCGTAGCTGAGCATCAGCTTCAAAGCGTCATCGCTGATGTTCCGCTGCATCCCGGTGGAACGGGTCTGCCGCTCCAGAAAATGACCCACCAGCAGCGGAATATCCTGCTTGCGCTGGCGTAGTTGTGGAATCCGCAGGCTCAGTACATTCAGGCGGAAGTAAAGATCTTTCCGGAATGTGCCTTGGGCAACCGCCTGCTCTAGCTCGCGATTGGTGGCGGCCAGCACCCGAACGTCTATCGGGACCGCCTTCGTGCCGCCTACCGGACGAACTTCTTTTTCCTGCAGGGCACGCAGCAGCTTGGACTGCAAATCTATCGGCAGTTCGCCGATTTCATCCAGGAAGATGGTGCCGCCGTCGGCGGCCTGCAACAAGCCGTCCTTGTTCTTGTTCGCGCCCGTAAAAGCGCCCTTCACGTAGCCGAATAATTCGCTTTCAATCAGCGACGGAACCAGCGAACCGCAATCGATGGCAATAAAGGGCTTGTCCCGATATGGCCCCGAGAAGTGAATCGAGCGCGCCACAAGCTCCTTGCCAGTGCCGCTTTCACCTAATATTAGAACCGGGTGTGAGCTGTGCGCAGCCTTGGAAATAATGCGGTAGAGCTTTTCCATCTCCGGCGAACGGCCAATGATGGCGCCAAAGCCTTCTTTGCTCTTCACCTGCTGACGAAGGATGCGGTTCTCGCTGGAGAGTTGAAGATGCCCCAGCACCCGATCCAGAATCAGACGCAACTCCTCCAGGTTAAAGGGCTTGGTCACGTAGTCGTAAGCGCCCTGCTTCATCGCAAGCACCGCCGACTGAACGCTGGCATACCCCGTCATTACAATGACGACCGTTTCGGGACGACGGCGTTTGACCTCTTTCAGAACCTCTAGGCCTCCAAGGCCAGGCAGGCGCAGATCCAGCAGCACAACATCAATGCTGGTGCTGTCCAACACGCGGAAAGCGTGCTCCGCGTTATCTGCAATGTAGGTGGAGTATCCTATGCCCTGAGCAACGTCGCGGCAACCCTCGCGGATGGACCGCTCATCGTCAACGATGAGCAAGTTCAGCAGATTTGCCTCCGCTTTGTCGCGATCTGGTTCCATGGCTAACGCGCCTATAATTGTAGTGAGCGCCGCGCCCGGAATTGAAGTGCCAGCGTCACCCACCCTTGTGCCGTGGGACACGTTCGAAATGTGATTGGCCCCCCGCCCTGGAATCGTACCTGTACTCAAATCCATCATCGACATTGCCTCCTGCCTGCCTGTGTTCTCTTCCAGATCTCTTGCCGTGTCCTTGTATTTATCCAATGGGATTGCCATTGGGTGCGGCTTCCGCCTGGCCCTGAGCTTCCAGCAACTGGCTGCGTATCTCCCTCACCAGCGCACAGCCACGCTCACTTCCCTCGCAGATATCCGAAGCATAATGTGCCAACGATCCTCCCTCCAGATACTGGGAGAGCAGACCGCCTGCAATCATGACTCCGGTAAACGCATTCGCCAGCTCATGCAACCGGCGCCGCATCAACCGGACCCCGTCACCGTCGAGAATGACTCCGCCAGGGTCGTCCATCGCCGGATCACTGCTCGCGTTTGACCGGTTCATTTCGGAGTTCACGCCATATTGAAAAGCAATAGGCGTGCCAAATCGGATTAAAAATCGCAAACCTTTGCGCCAGAATGGCTTAGAGACGAATTACTGTTCGATAGCGTTGGCCACGCCGTCCTATCGAAATTCCTACAATGGAACCGGCCAGTACGCGATTCAAAGCAAATACCATGTTCACAATGCTTTACCAAATTGGGAGGCTTTCCTGAAAAGGAATGTCGGCTAGCCCAACTTCGCGCAGGCGCATTTCAGGATAATCCAGGAGCCAGCGCAGTCCGCACTCCCGCGGCGTCGGTTGCGCTCTTGGGAGTTCACAACCAATCTGCTGGGCAAAACTTACACACAGCCTGTTTTCTGCATCTAAAGTTACGTTGCCTTGCCTGCAGAACTGGGGCTGGTCAGTAATTTTTGCCATGGACCTAGTGAGGGGCCTAACTGGATGGGTTGGGAAAAAGTACTGATCGTTGAAGACGAGGAGCACGAACGCTCAGGCTTGGCTGAGCTGATTTCTGCCTGGGGATACCGAACGGAAACCGCAAGAGACGGCGTCGAGGGCCTGGAGAGAATCGAGTCCTGGGAGCCGGGGATCGTGATAGCCGACCTCAAGATGCCACGCATGGACGGCATGGAGCTGCTTGAACGCGTCTCCCGGACGCCCCGCGAACTTTCATTCATCCTGCTCACCGCCCAGGGTTCCATCGATACCGCTGTAGCCGCGATGAAGCTGGGAGCCTACGACTTCATCGAGAAACCGGTGAATCCGACCCGGCTGCGCAATATTCTGCAAAACGCCGCCCGGCAGCGCGGCACGGACCGTGAGCTCGAAGCCACACGCCGCCTGTTGCGGGACAGCGGCAGGCTGGGCTCGCTGGTTGGCGCCTCGCGCAAGATGCAGGAGATCTTCCACCTCATTGAATTGGTCGCTCCCAGCACGGCTTCGGTCCTCATCACCGGCGAGAGCGGTACCGGCAAGGAACTGGTGGCGCGCACCATCCATGAACTTTCTCCGCGCAAGAACCGACCCTTCGTCGCCATTAACTGCGCGGCAATTCCTGAAACCCTGATCGAGAGCGAAATCTTCGGCCATGAGAGGGGAGCGTTTACGGGTGCATTGGAGCGTAGGACTGGTTGCTTCGAGTTAGCTGAAAGCGGCACCATCCTGCTCGATGAGATCGGCGAAATGCCGGTCGGAACCCAGGCCAAGTTGCTCCGCGTGCTGGAAGACCGAAAGCTTCGACGCCTCGGCAGCAAGTCGGAGACAACGGTCGATGTCCGCGTCCTCGCCGCGACCAATAAGGTTCCCGAAGAAGCCGTAGCACGCGGAGTCCTGCGCAATGATCTCTATTACCGCCTCAACGTCTTCAACATCCACATGCCCCCCTTGCGCGATCACAAGGAAGACATTCCCAATCTCACTCATACCCTGATCAAGGACATGAACGCCAAGCATCAGCGCAACGTGCGCACCGCTAGCGATGCTGTCATGCAGTTGTTCGAGACTTTCTCCTGGCCGGGAAATGTGCGCGAGCTGCGTAATACTCTGGAACGGGCCGTGATCGTCTGCGATTCCAGTGTGATAGAACCGCGCCACCTGCCGCCCGCGTTTGGGACCAACCCCATGCGCTTCCCCATCAGCGAAGCCGATTCCATCCACGTCGGCGTTGGCACAACGGTCGACGAAGCGGAGCGTCAGTTGATCGTCAAGACCCTGGAATCGACGCATAATAACAAGACTCGGGCAGCCGAAATCCTCGGCATCAGTCTCAAGACATTGCACAATAAATTGAAGGAGTATGGGACGCAGGGGCAGGTCAGCGCGGTCGCTGGTCACGAGAACGGAAGTTAGTGCGGAGGAATCGGCGTTGTTGCACCCGTCTGGTCGGGAACAACTCGGCTGCCCCATCCAAGCCCTGGTTTGTCTTGAATGGGAAGTCATGCAGGATACATCTTCCGCGAAGCCGCTCTAACGCTAACTCTGCCTCACATTTTAATGCTGCGGCTTCGACTCAAGACTAAGTTGGTGCTGGCGATCAGCGGAATGGTCTTTGCGCTGGTTGCCACGCTCTCCTGCGTCTACGTCTCCCAGATTCTCCGCCAGCGCATCAACGAGAGCTACGAGAACGCCGATTTCATCGCTCATCAGGTGCTCCACGCCGCCCGCCAGGCCCTTGAGACCGAGTTGTCGATCCCGAAGCCTGAGCCCGAGGATTCCACCAAGGCACGCGATGCAATCGCCGCAATTCTGCAGCGCGATAACGCCGTCAGTACGCTTCTGCAGTCAGTCGTCGGCTACAACGCCGAGGTCTATGACACCGTCCTGACCGACCAGAATGGCATTGCACTGCTCGATACCGACGCCAGTTCGCTGAATAAGCCCGTATCCCGCCGCCGCGCGCTCTCTGGGCTCCGCGACGGCGGGTTCCTCAACCAGCTTCGTGCCGTGTACGGCCCCGCTCGCGTCTATGAGGTGACTTTGCCGGTACAGCGTCAGGGAGCCCCATTCGGCGAGATTCGCGTCGGCCTCTCTACCTTGTTCCTCAAGCAGGAACTGGTCCCGCAACTCAACCGCGCTCTCTTTCTCTCGGGAACAGTCGTGCTGTTTTCCCTGATGATTGCCGCCGCCCTCTCGAACCTTGCCCTGCGTCCTCTGGAGACCATTGCCAGGCGTCTGGATGCCATGACCACCGAAACCGAAAAACCTGAGCCTGAGGCGGAGCGGACCGACGAGTTCGGTGCGGTAACTCACCGCATTGATCGCCTTGGCCGCGAGATGCACGATGTCCGCGAGGTCTTTTCCGCGCTCAAGGAAAACCTCGATCAGCTCATGTCCACCCTCCAGGATGGATTGATCCTGTTTACCCGCGACGGTCATATTGTGCTGGTCTCAGCCTCCGCCGAACGCTTTATCGGGAGGCCGCGCGGCGAAATGCTGGGCTGCGGGGTCGAAGAAATCTTCAACGATTCCAATCGCCTCGGGCGCATCGTGCTTGACGCCTTCGCCCTGCGCCAGGAGGTGCCGTCACGCGAGATCGAGATCGAGCATGGACGCAGGGTACAGTTCGCGCTGGATTTCATCTCCGAACGTGGCGTTCCCATCGGCGCGCTGCTTACCGTGCGCGATGTCGAGTCGGTCCGCCGCATTGAAAATGAGATCGAGCTCTCGCGCCGCCTCGCCGCCATAGGACGCCTTACTTCCGGGGTCGGACACGAAGTCAAGAATCCCATCAACGCCATCGTGATCCATCTCGAAATTCTGCGCGAGCGAATCATCCAGCTCGATCCCGAGACGCGACGCCACATGGATATCATTAATTCGGAAATCCGCCGCCTCGATCGCGTCGTGAAAACCCTGGTGGATTTCACCCGCCCAGTCGAACTCAAACTGACCGCCCTCGACCTGCGCGACCTGGCCGCCGAGGTAGTCGCCCTCGCCGCCCCGGAAGCCAACTCTCATGATGTTGAAATCGTCCAGAATTTTGGACAACAGCCGCTTCCCGTGCGCGTCGATATCGACCTCATGAAGCAGGCTATACTGAATGTGGTGCTCAACGGCATGCAGGCGATGCCCGATGGCGGTACTCTTACCTTTCGCGCCTTCTCTGCGGCTCAGGCCGCAGTGCTTGAAGTGCATGACACTGGCTCTGGGATTTCGCGCGAGATTCGCGATAAGATTTTTAATCTGTACTTCACTACCAAGAAGTCCGGCAGTGGAATCGGTCTCGCTCTGACATACCGTGCCATGCAACTGCACAACGGTGCGCTCGACTTTGATTCGGAGGCCCGTCAGGGAACGGCCTTCCGATTCATGCTCCCGCTCGATGACCGGGAAACCGCCGCGGAGAGAGTCCCGGATGCAATGAACGAAACCGTGATTCCTCCGCCGCATTTATAAAGATCCAAAGAAAGAAGAAATGTTCTCTTTCCGTTTTCAGTCTCACCTCATCTCGACCGGTTCATTGACCGCGCTGGCGCTTTGTTTCGCGATGCTCGCCACCGGATGCCAGAAGAAGCCCGTGCACGCCGTCCCAGCCGTCCTGGTTCCTTCCATCGAGACTCAACCGCAGCCTGCGCCCCCGCCAAATCCTCCCGACGAGAAAGCAGCACCTGCGCCGGAAACCGTCCCCGCAAGCATGCCCCCGCATGACGAGCAGAAGCCAAAACCGAAGCCGCGCAACACCAAACCTGTCTCTCGAAAACCTTCGCAGACCGCGCCCCCGATCGCCGAGGCACCTAAGCCGGAGCCTGCAAAACCGGAACCTGCAGAACTGTCCACCCCGGACAATTCGGTGCAGATCACCGCAGCCGTTCCCCGAGCCGCCATCCAATCGCAGAAGCAGAACACCGAAAACCTCCTCCGCAACTCCGAGGGAAAGCTCGGCCAGATCAGCCGCAACCTCAGCGACAGCGAGCAAGGGATGCTGCGTCAGGCGCGCAACTATATCGCTCAATCCAACCAGGCGCTACAAGGTGGGGACGTCGAGCGCGCCTACAATCTCGCGGTCAAAGCCAGCTTGCTCGCCAACGAACTGGCAAAATAACGCACAGGTGGCCCATATGAGCCTTCTTTTGGCTAATGTGGGATTGCAACTCCCTCCCGCCCTGCAACATTGTGCTGCTGCAGTTGTAGTTGCTTTTGCTTTCTTCCTACTCGTATTAATCCCGCCGCGCCGCTCAGGCTAGGTTCGCCATTGCGTCGTTAAAACCCTGGAAGACCGCATCGTAGGTTCCGCTCTTTGCCGCAAGGCGCAGACCCTTCACTCTCTCCACGCAAATCTCCGTCACCGAAGGCTGCGTCTTCAGAATCTCCATCACCTCTGCAATGAACTGATCCAGCGGCATCGCACGAGGATCGCGGGTTCCATCATGCATCAGCTCCGTTCCTACGTATGGAGGGATAAGCTCCAGAACTTCCGTCGTACTCCCCTTCAGTTGATAGCGAAGCGATTGCGTGTAGGAATGAATAGCCGCCTTGGTCGCACAATAAGTAGGCGTGATTGCCATCGGAACAAATGCCAGCCCTGAAGAAACATTTATGATCGCCGAGTAGGGCTGCTTGCGCAACATAGGCAGCAATGCTGCAGTAAGACGAATTGGTCCAAGCAGGTTTGTCGCAACCATGGCCTCTGCGTCAGCCAGATCGTCTTGCTGAGCCAGTAGATTTTCCGCACGCATGATCCCTGCATTGTTGATGACCGCGTTCAACTCCGGATACTCCTTCGCGAGTTGTGTCGCCACGGCGCGGATGCTCGCCCGGTCTTCAACATTGAGCGTCACGGACTTCATCCCCGGATTCGCCTTTATGGTTTCGTCCAGCGCCTGCTTGCGGCGGCCGGCAATAATGACCTGATTCCCTAACCCATGAAACTTCTCGGCAAGTCCGCGGCCGATGCCCGAAGCGCCGCCCGTGATAAGCATTGTGTTGCCAGTGATCTTCATATTGCCCATGCTCCTGAACGGAGAAGTAGCCACTGCCGTCCATCAATCAATCTGTCTATTTTCCGTTTCGCTGCCTTACCTGCGTCATCCGCGCCGAATCTTGTGATTGAGTTGATCTGCTCATGAACGGCACTCCCTTCCCTGTCCGCTGCCAACGACAACGGCCAGGCAAGCGAAAGAGCGAATAGATCCCGCTAGTGCGTCAAGGCTTGGCAGCGTGCCAGGCGTTGTTAAGGAATCCATTCCCGGTCGTTTCCCCAGGCTTTTTGTCTTTGGCAAACGTGTAGAGAGGCTTGCCCTTGTAAGCCCATTGTTTGGAGCCGTCGTCGCGGGTCACAATCGTCCAGTCGCCCATGGACTTTGCACTGGCGGCTCCGGCCAGCGGCGGCCAATTTTGCGCGCAGGGTCCGTTGCAGGCTGACTTACCCGGCGTGGCATCTTTATCAAACGTGTACAGCGTCATCCCTTTGGAGTCGGTAAGAACCGGACCGAGTGCGGTCTTCTCTACCTTCACTCCGGTTGGCATCTTTGCGTCTGCGGCGTAACTGCTCACGGATATGGCCAGAATGAGCGCAACGGCCATGCCCAGCATGATTCGATTTCGCGTATTCGTTCCTCCGGAAAACCAGATGCACAGCACAACGTAGGTAGTCTATCCCTATTCCTGCTTGGAGGCGGGTTTGGATCGCCGCAAATTTTCTCAGGGAGGGACCCATTCTAGCCGGCCTTGGCTAATGTGGCCGGTGCCCCACATCTGCCGCAGTTAGTTAGCAGATGTGGGACGCAGCGCCTCGAAAACGCTCCCGTTTGTAACTGTTCAGTTGACGTGTCAAGTGAAAATTCTCGCCAATTCCACCCAACCATCTGATTCCACACAAAATAGAGTTTTCCCCAAAGTAAGGGAATGCCCGCTCGGATTTGCCATCCTGAAGATAGATAGATACACCGGCCCGAGATTTTGAACTTCAACCTTGGAACTTTGAAACCTAGCCCCTAACCCTTTTATATTCAAATTTTTGCCGGGATATATGGGGGAGGGGGTACCTGTCCACAACTCCAGCCATAACAAAACCCGCCGGAGAGGGCGGGTTTCGTTATGAATCGGGGAATGAATAGATGAAGCCAGCTCGGCTAATATTTTGCAACCGCTTACAGGTTTTCAGCTTCCTTCAAAGAACGGACTAGCACCGCAAGAACTTCCTTGCAGTTGGCGCCTGATTTCAGTGCCTTCTCTGCTGGTTCAAATATTCGATCTACTTCCAGGCTCATGGATTGGCGAATCTTCGCGCATTCCGCCTCCCAAGCCTTGTTATGGAGCAAGCGGAGAAACGTGTGTTCTGCGCGGGAGTTGAGGTGCTGCTCCTTGCAGAACTCCACGAACTCGATGCAAGCTCCCCTTTGCTGCTCAACGACGGGCAATTTCTGCCCTTCAATGGCTGCGGCGGGCGGGTCGAGAGTTTTAGTCGTCATAAGGACTACAAGATACTTTTCTTTTTTCCAACTCGATGTGATATCACTCACAAATCCTCGTGATTTTTGGGCCAGCTTCCTCCCCCGATTGCAGCCAGAAATTTCCAGTTCTGGCTGTTGGCTGATATTCTTTGAGTACGGATACAATCTTGGTTCACCGTTGGGGAGTTCACACTTAGATGGCAAATAGCCTGGAAGGGCGCGTGGCCGTTATCTTCGGCCTGGCGAACAAGCGCAGCATTGCCTGGGCCATCGCCCAGAAGTTGCAAGCAGAAGGCGCGCAAATTGCAATCACGTATCAAAATGAGCGACTTCGCCTCGAAGCCGAGGATATGATCAACAGCCTGCCCGGTGCGAAGGGATTTCAGTGCGACGTCACAAAGGACGACGAGATCGCTGAGGTCTTCCAGCAAATCGGCAGGATGTACAACGGGAAGATCCACACCTTGGTTCATTCCGTCGCCTACGCTCCGGCAGACGAGTTGAAGAACGACTTCCTGCTGACCAGCCGCGAGGGCTTTCGCATTGCCCATGACACCAGCGTCTATTCGTTGATTGCTCTGGCTCGCGGCGCTGAGCCGCTGATGACCGAAGGCGGCAGCATCATCACCCTGAGTTATCTGGGCGCTGAAAGAGTAATGCAGGGATACAACGTGATGGGCGTGGCGAAGGCCGCGCTGGAGGCTACAGTGCGCTACCTCTCGGCGTCGCTAGGCGGCCAGGCAATCCGGGTCAACGCCATCTCCTCCGGTCCCATCCGAACCCTGGCAGCCCGGGGCATCGGTAGCCTGGGAGACTTCCTGAAGCAGGTCTCCGAGCGCGCTCCGCTGAAGCGCAATGTCGATCCCGCGGAAGTCGCTGAAACCGCAGCCTTCCTGGCCAGCGACGGCGCTTCTGGAATTACCGGCGAGGTGATCCACGTGGATTGCGGCTACAACGTGATGGGCTATTAGGTTCGCAGCAGAAAAAACCGAGGATGCCCTGTTCTAGCCTTCCTTGGACTAGGGCGGGGCTTTTGATTTCTGCGTGATTACACCATCCAGATCAACACTGATGGCAATAAGACTTACCATCGCACCCATATTGACGTTCGAGATTTAGCTGGCGCCGATTGTCAGTCGAACTTTGCGCTCGTCGTGTCCTATGCGCTCTATGACAATCTCGGCATCGCTCAGCTTTAGAACGCGGGGAAACTTCTCGCCCCACTCGATCAAGAGCACGCTGCGCTCCCCGAGCATCAGGTCTTCCAGACCAAGCGATTCCAATTCGCCGGGCTTCTCCAGCCGATAGAGGTCGATGTGAAAGATGTCCTTATCAGGCCCGTGGTATTCGTGGATCAGGGTAAAGGTTGGGCTGGTCACGTCATCGGCCTCGGCGGCCCCAAAGCCCTCGGCAATCCCTTTGACGAGGGTCGTCTTGCCTGCACCCAGATCACCCCGCAACAACACCACCCGGGTATGTTGCAGTGGACCCGCCAACTGGCGTCCGAGCTCGATTGTTTCTTCGGCAGAGTGCGAGAAGAAGTCGCGCGTCATTGCCCGAATATAGCATTGCAGACGGGCAAGTGCGTTAGCAGAGACGAATGTTTCTCCTTCGGGCGCGCTGGCGCACCTGGCGGAAAGCCACGGGCAGATAGCGCAGCAGGTCAGTTGCAACCAGGGATTCCTCGCCGATGTGCCCGCAAGCCACATCTCCCGCAAGCCCATGCAAGAAGACCGCAGCCCGGACCGCCTCCTCAATCTGGCGGGGAAACTGCCCCACTGCTCCGGCAATCATTCCGGTCAGGACATCGCCGGTGCCCCCGGTCGCCATCCCTGGATTTCCCGTAGCCACCACCCAGACTTCCCCGTTGGGGTAGGCCACCACCGTACGGAAGCCTTTTAGTACCACGATACAACGATGACGCCGCGCGAAATCGCGCGCGGTGGCAACCCGGTTCCCTTGGATTTCTGCGACAGTGCTGCCAGTGAGGCGGGCCATCTCCCCTGGGTGGGGAGTGAGGATCAGCGGGCGCGCGCCACCCTGCAATAACTCAGGCGAATCGGCAAATGCATTCAACCCATCGGCGTCCAGCACGGTCGGGGCGTGACTATTCTTCACCAGGCGATGCACGAACGCCGCCACTCCTGGACGCTGCGAGAGGCCCGGACCGATGGCAATCACGTTGCGCGATTTCGCAAGTTCCAGGCAGTGGGCGGCATCGCCAAGGATGACACTTTGGGCACCAGCATCGCCCAGAGGCTCTGTCATAAGCTCTGGCGCGAATCCCGCGACCATGGGCAGGACGGAGGCAGGAGTCGCCACTGTCGCCAGTCCCGCGCCAATGCGCAGGGCGGCCATGGCGCACATGGCGGCGGCTCCGCTCTTACCCTGCGAACCCCCGATGATAAGCACATGTCCAAAGCCGCCCTTGTTACTGTCCAAGGCCCTAGGCGCGAACAGCGCGGCAACTTCCTGGGGGGTCACGGCGTAAAGATTCTGCGCAGAGATAATCGCGCTCTCGGGCGAGCCGATCGGTGCCACGACGATCATGCCGCGCGTCAACTGGCCAAACATGTGAGCGGGCTTGGGAGCCGTAAAGGTAATTACAGCGCTGGAGCGGCAGACCAATGTCTGCGCCTTGACGGCGCTCGAAGTAATATCAGCATCCCACCCTGAAGGCACATCCACGGAGAGCACGGGAGCCGATGCTTCATTGATCGCGGTAATTACAGCATCTGCCAGTCTCTGGGTGGGCGATGTACCTTCGAGCGATCTGTACCCGGTACCGAAAATTGCGTCGATGATCAGCTCAGCGCCAGCCAGACTGCGCGCATACTCGCGCGAAACGTCCTCCGCGTTGGCTAACACAATCGGGCGAAGAGGAAGGCGCGCCAACATGTGAACGGCATCCGGTCTCACTCCCTCCTCTGGACCGAGGAGCAAAACCTCCACCACTTTGCCCGCTCCATGTAAGCGCCGGGCCACGACAAATCCGTCACCACCATTATTACCCCGGCCACAGACCACGGTGATGCGGTTGGCAAGCGGCCATTGCTGGAGCGCAAAGTTCGCCACGGCGCTGCCGGCGTTCTCCATCAGCACCAGCGAATGAACTCCATGCTCCTGGCTGGTGGCGCGGTCAATCGCGGACATCTCGGCGGCGGTAGTGATCTTCATTTCTTAACTCCGGCCAACACTTCCAGCTTTCTCAACTCCCCGGGATCTCCCATCACAATCAGGTGGTCGCCCGCGCAGAGAACGGCATCTGCTGTCGGACTGTACTTCATCTCCTCGCCTTCGCGCTTGATCGCCAATACGGTAATGCCGAGATCCTGGCGAATTCCGGAGGAGTGCAAACCCTGACCCACATAGACCGATGAAGAATCGATCGTCAACTCCTCCAGTTCCAACCCCAGCTCGGAATTGCGCAGCAGCGCCACCTCAAGAAAGTTGATGACGTGCGGGCGCAGAAAAGCCTGCGCGATGCGGAAGCCTGCAAAGCTGTACGGGGAAATCACTTGGTCTGCACCCGCGGTGCGCATGTGTTTCTCCGCGCCTTCTTCACTGGCTCGCGCAATGATCTTCAGTGTCGGGTTCAAACTGCGAGCCGTCAATACGATGTAGGTATTGGTGGCGTCGGTTGTAGAAGCTGCGACTAGCCCGGCTGCCTGGTCAATTCGCGCGGCGAGCAGTTGCGCCTCCAAGGTTGCGTCGGCGTGGACGACTAGCCAGTTTGTCTCCTCGCGAATTCGCGCTGCTTTGGCCTCGTTGTTTTCCAGAATGATGAACTGCGCCGGGTTGCTTTCCAGTTGACGAGCCACGGCGCGGCCCACGCGGCCAGCCCCGCAGATAATATAGTGCCCTTGCAACCGCCCGATCTCTCGTTCCATTCGCCGCCTGCCAAAGAAGTTATTGAACTCGAATTCCAGTAGCGCCTGCCCCACCGCACCAAAGATAAAAAATACCAGCCCAACTCCCAAAAGGATGAGACCAACATTGAAGTATCTTCCTACTTGCGAGAGCGGATGCACCTCCTGGTAGCCAATGGTGGTGAGGGTAATGAGCACCATGTAGAAGCCGTCAAACCAGCTCCAGTGCTCAATATAGTGGAAGCCCGCCGTGCCGATCATGACGACGCACAGCAAAGCTACCGATAGAACCTTAAGATTTCGCAGTGCTCGCATAGGTGCTCTGGCCGCGATTGTACTCGGACAGGGGCAGCGACTCCAAGCTTCAAGGGTTCAAAACAAATGGGGCTTGAGTGGGTCACCTGCGTATCCATACGCGTGAAAGATATAGGTTCGCCGAAACCGTTCCAGTAGTTCGACAAAAATGTCCCGAATTAGCTTGTATTACAAGCGTGGCAGCCGTCGATAACAACTGAACGTCACGATTGGTCTTGCAAAAGCAGCTTTCCGCAGTACAATTCGGCGAATCAGAGGTGAAGGAAGAGATCCATTCCTGGATCGATTTTTCTGGGCTGCGTAATCGCGTAACTCGCTTGGGATAGGCTCTGTAGCAAGTAAACAGATTGGGGTCGGGGAGGGCTCCTGCCTATGACGACACAGGCCACAAATGCGCTGTCCGCCGCTTTGGCTCGATACCCGGAAGCCGCCGTGCTCGGCGCGGGTTTGATCGGGATTTCCTGGGCAACATTATTCCTGGCTAATGGACTGCGAGTGCGGGTGTACGATCCGCGCCCGGACCTTGAGAAGGCGGTACATGACGGAGTGGCCGCCGCTTCGCCAGCCTTGCGGCAGTTAGGATACTCAACCGATGGATTCGAAGAGCGTTTGCGCATTGAGCCCGATCTTGAAGCAGCGGCCCAAGGCGCAGACCTCGTACAGGAATCAGGACCGGAAAACATCGACTTCAAACGGGAATTCTTTAGCAAGTTGGAAAAATTCGTAAAGCCGAGTGCATTGTTGTTCTCATCTTCCTCCAGCCTGCGAGCCACTCAAATCTCGCGAGACATGAAAAATCCTGGCCGCATGATGATCGGCCATCCATTCAATCCGCCTCACGTTATGCCGCTGGTCGAAATTGTCCCGGGCGAGAGGACCGCATCAGAGTGCGTGCAGGAGGCCGTCGCCTTTTACCGGGCGCTGGGAAAAGCGCCGGTCGTGCTGCATCGCGAAATCAACGGCTTCGTTGGAAACCGTTTGCAGGCAGCAGTGCTGCGCGAAAGCTTCTATCTCGTTCAGCAGGGCATCGTCTCCGTCGAGGAGCTGGACACGCTGGTGACGAACTCGCTTGGCCTGCGCTGGGCTACCGTTGGACCGTTCAAGGGAATCCATCTTGGCGGCGGGCCCGGTGGCATCAAGCACTTTCTCGACCACCTTGGAGGAATATTTGAAGGGTTGTTCTGCGAACTCGGCGAGGCGCACATCACCCCTGAAACCATTGCGCAGTTGGCTCAGCAGGCCGACGAAGCTTACGGTCCCATGCCCAATCCGCGCATGGCCAGTGAACGTGATCGCAAGCAACTCGGCATCCTGCAAAGCAACGCCAAGGCGATGAAGCAGATGACCGAGGAAAAATAGACCTTCCCGCTGAGGGAAATGGCTTGTGGCCCGCTGATCGCTTTTTTTGGTGAGCGGGTCACACTGCTTCTTCTTGGTTCGCATAAGTAGGAACACCGCGCTCGATGGCACGGTAGGTACCCCCCTATATATCTGTGTAAAAATTTGAAAACAGGAGAGTTAGGGAGGACATGGTTCAAAGTTTCAAGGTTGAACCCTAGTCCACGCTTCCCTCTACTTTCAGGATATCAAGTTGCGAAGGCAATCC